>Ga0318567_10000079_pt1 | contig 44413 bp, 23 predicted proteins | sample GRESIP088b5f20_FD_203691 | JGI IMG/M metagenome (GOLD analysis project Ga0318567, IMG submission 203691) | Tropical soil microbial communities from Luquillo Experimental Forest, Puerto Rico - GRE.SIPMG.088b5f20 | ecosystem: Environmental > Terrestrial > Soil > Tropical forest > Bulk soil...
GTATTTGCGAATGTGATTTATTTTTAAAATTTCTGATGTATCTAAATCTTTCAATACAATATATCCCTGCATTGCAGGAGATAAATCATGAAATGTCTTTCCGGCACTCAAGTCACAAAACGGATATCTATAATAACTTGAATCCTGACCAACAGCTGAATGGCAAAAAATATAAAGACTAACAAAAACAAGAAACATTTTCATAGTTTACTCCCCCATTATTATTGTAATAACCATTGACCTTTTAGCACTTCGTTAGATAGAATTACACCAAAATAAAAAACGAAAAAAAGCGAAGGGTAATTTTATTGTTATTGGTTTGCAAAATGCAGTAGACTAATTGCCCAAAACTTAAAAACCGACAACTAACTTTTAAAGCAATCTAAGTATTCAAACGGCAATCACTTTCCGCAGGCACAATAGTGTCGCGCTCCTTGCTTTTGTCCCGTTCGCTTTTTATATTTAGTGAAACATAACTTCATGCGTTTACAAAGCCTTATCACAACAACTTCGTTAGTTTGTTGTCTCTTTTTTAGCAGTTGTTATTCTTACCGCCTGGCTACACATGCGCAATCTTCCACCGATGATATTTATCCAAATCATAAAAAAGTGCATAGTATGTTTTGGGGCCTCATCAATAGTCCACAGGTTATCCAAACGCCTGTTTGTGATTCGCTGCATGTATTGGGTGTTTCAGAAGTGCGCATTAAAGTAGGCTTTGGCAATGCGCTGCTAACGGTTTTTACTTTAGGCATTTATTGTCCGGCAACCGTTTATTGGAAATGTTCCAAACCATGCCCCATTACTGATTCGCTGTAATTTTTTTCAGAACAAGCCAGATCACCCGTATATGAAGATTCTAAAACATGGCCCGCTTACGTGGAGCAATCAACACCTGAATATCACAGAGCAGCTTGCAGATTATTACGATCTCGCTAACGAGAATGTTGGTTCGGCTTTGCAGATATACAACGATACCACAAAGGGTATTCAGCAGATCATCAAAGATGCAATTGCCAACAATACTCCATTGCGTGCACTCGGAGCCAACTGGTCGCTATCTCCCGTCGCGGCCACTCAAGGAATTATCCTGAATACCAAACCGCTCAATATTTGCTTCACGATTACCGCCGGCAGTATTTCGCCAGCATACAAAGGCGAGTCGAGGAAACTATGCCTGGCACAGTGTGGAACGGGAATCTGGGAGCTTAATGATTTTTTGCACCAGAGAGGTTTGTCGCTGTCCGCGTGCGGAGCCAGCAACGGCCAAACGATTGCCGGCGCTATCGCTACGGGTACACATGGCGCTGCCATTGGCTTTGGCGCCACGCAGGATGCGGTGGTGGGTTTGCATATCATTACCGCACCGGATAAGCATATCTGGCTTGAGCGTGCATCCTACCCGGTTTTGAGTGATTCTTTCCCTGATAAATTAGGTGCTACGCTGGTGCGTGATGATGAAGCTTTTAACGCCGCGCTGGTGAGCTTTGGCTCCTTTGGATTTGTGCATGGCGTTTTGCTGGAAGCAGAAGACGATTATTTGCTCGAATGCTATATGCGCCGCGTGAAGTACGATCAGTCATGGACGGAAATGGTAACGACGCTCGATTTCACAAATCCCAACTTTCCCTATACCAATGAAGCGCCATTTCATTTTCAAACGATGCTCAATCCCTACGACCTGGGCAACGGCGCGTATATGACAACAATGTACAAACGCCCCTACCGCAGCGACTACACGCCTCCAAAGCCTAACGGTGCAGGCGTTGGTCCTGGTGACGATGCGGCGGCTTTTATCGGAAAGATCACAGATTATTTACCGGGCGCAATTCCTTTTGTAGTCAATAAAGTATTGGCATCCAGCTTAACTCCTTACGAAAAACAGTTCGGCCGTTTGGCTGAAATTTTCAACAACACTACGCTTAGAGGAAAAATTGCCAGCGCAGCCATCGCGATACCGGTATCACAGGTTGCCAATGTGGCCGATGCCCTCTTAGATGTAAATGAAACCGTCGGACCATTTCCCGGCATGTTTGCTTTCCGTTTTGTGAAAGCGTCGCAAGCCACTATGGCCTTTACGCATTTTGCACCGGTAAGTTGTGTGCTTGAATTGGATGCAGTGCAATCCCAAACCACGCAGCAATTTTACAGCGAAGTCTGGAACCGCCTCGAACAGCTGGACATCCCTTTCACTTTTCATTGGGGTAAAATGAATGAACTAAATCCAACGCGGATGAATAGCATGTACGGGAACAATCTCAATCGTTTTTTGGCGGCACGTGATAAAATCATAGATTCTGCCACGATAAAAATTTTCAGTAACGATGCGATGAAGCAGTGGGGTATTGATGGTTAGCGTCGGGCATGATCATCTCCTGCCATCTTGCAAATTTCGCAGTTGCAGGAAGCCTTGATTTATTTTCAAATATTGATTTCTCGTCTGCCACACCAGCGGGTTTGCATTTAATTTCTAAAAAAACATGATCAATACATCGTTATTCATATTTTTGAATAACGAAATTAACACTTATGACCAAATTACTCACCTTGCCATTAGTGGCATGTGGTTTCATGTGTCCGTACCTGACCTCGGCACAGACAACCAATGACAGTCTATCTGCTTTTACACTCGGAGAAGTGGTGGTGCACGGAAAAAAAACAGCCTCAAACAGCAGCATTCAATCTGACCAAATTGAAGCGTTTCAAAAACTCACAGCTGCAACGGCAATTAATTTATTGCCCGGCATTACTCAGTCAAACGTAGGACCAAGAAATGAATCAATGATCTTTGTCCGGGGATTTGACCTGCGCCAGACACCAGTTTTCATTGATGGGGTTCCTGTGTATGTACCTTATGATGGATACGTGGATCTTGGACGCTTTACTACTTTCGGCATCTCAAAAATTCAGGTTGAAAAAGATGGCGCATCTATATTGTATGGGCCCAATAGCATGGGCGGAGCCATTAACCTTATTTCCACTAAACCCACACATCGTCTGGAGCTCAATGGTGGCGCGGGCTGGCTGACTGGCGGGCAAGAAAGTTACATTAATGCCGGAGCCCGCCTTAATAAATTTTATTTCCAGGCAAATGCATCGCAATACAAACGCGATTACTATAATTTGTCAAAAGATTTTGTGCCAACAAAAACAGAAGATGGCAACAGAAGAGACAACTCTTACAACAACGATTGGAAATATGGATTTAAAATAGGTTTTCAACCCAACGGTAAAAATGAATATGCCATCGGCTATAGCAACCAACAAGGTTCTAAAGGAACACCTGTGTATACCGGCACAGACACTTTGAATTCACTTTATAAAAGTCCGCGATACTGGCAGTGGCCGAAATGGAACAAGCAAAGCATTTATTTTATTTCCAACACTGCATTAAGTTCAACAAGCAATTTATCGACCCGCATTTTCTATGACCAGTTTATAAATGTGCTGAAGAGTTTTGATAACGCCACTTATACTACGCAAACCAGGCCCTACGCATTTACCAGCTACTACAATGACTACACTGTTGGTGCAAATGCGGTTTATGCTCATCGTCTAACTGAAACAAATAAATTTAATGTCGCAGTACATTTCAAACAGGATGTTCACCGGGAAAACAACGAAGGCGAACCTGTGCGCAAAATATCTGACAACACATATTCCATCGGCGCTACAGATAAGCAAACATTCAACAGTCATTGGTCCGGTGAAGCAGGTGTAAGTTTTAATGAGCGTGAAAGTTTAACGGCTCAAAATTATAACAGCACTTCAAAAGTCATTTCAAACTTTCCATCCAATAACAATAGTGCAGTAAATGTGCAAAGCAAATTGATATATGATATTACAGCCAATCGCTCGTTAGCATTAAATGCCAGCCGCATGACCCGCTTCGCAACAATGAAAGATCGCTACTCATACAGAATGGGCACCGCTGTTCCTAATCCTGACCTGCATGCAGAACACGCATTTAACACCAGCCTTCAATACGAAGACAATAGCCTGAAGAATGTATCCATGCATGTTGCAATATTCTACAGCCGTTTGAATGACGTAATTCAAACAGTGAGCAATGCCTATCATGACACGACTACCAACAAATGGCTTGCCCAGTCCCAAAACAATGGCAGCGCCGAATTTTACGGAACAGAACTGGCGATTAAATATAATTTCCTGCAACATTTTTCCAGTGGCTTGAACTACAATTTTATTAAAAGGAAAAATCTCGATAACCCTTCCATTCGTTTTACTGATGTGCCGGAAAACAAGCTGATAGGCTGGTTGCAATATGCACGCACTCGTTACTATATTTTGCTTAATGCGGAATACAATTCAGAAAGATACAGCACCAGCTACGGCACGAAAGCACCAGATTTCTTTTTATTGAATACAAGTGCAGCATACAAACCGCTAAGCTGGGCAAGTTTACAGGCGGGCGTTAACAACATTCTTGAAAAGAACTATATGCTTACAGAAGGTTATCCTGAGCAAGGCAGAAACTATTTTGTAAAACTGCTTTTCAATTATCAGTACAAATGAGAATCGCAATCACGGCAACGGTGTTGGGTTTACTCCTCATTGTTTGCGAGGTTTTGATGTCTGCGATGAAAAGTGAAGAGCCGCATGCATACACATTGCAATACCCATCGTATTTCGGCAACAGACTATTTCTCAATAGTGATAACCCGCTTACAACGGAAGGAATTTTTCTTGGCCGGATGCTTTTTTATGAACGCAAACTTTCCGTCAATAATAAGATTTCCTGTGCATCCTGTCATCAGCAAAAATATGCTTTTGCCGATGACAGGACCTTGAGTGAGGGAGTGGACAAATCTGTTACTGACCGCAATTCCATGTCACTTGTCAACCTTGCATGGATACGTGATTTCTTTTGGGATGGCCGCGCACGGGGGCTGGAAATCCAGGCTGCAGTGCCGTTGACCAACCCACATGAAATGGGACAATCATTGGAAACATCTGTGCTGAAACTCGCACGAACAGCAGGCTACCCTGCGTTGTTCAAAGCTGCTTTTGGTAGCGATTGCATCAATGGAAATAAAATTATAAAAGCCATTGCACAATTTGAAAGCACGCTTATTTCATGCAATTCAAAGTACGATGACTATTTGCAGGGCAAATACCAACCAACGGAAACAGAGAAACGGGGACTGCACTTATTCTTCGGTTCTACTGAAAATTCAATGCTTGCGAGATCTGTTAATTGTGCGCATTGTCATGGAGGCGCAAAACTTTTTATAGAACAATATCACAACAATGGTCTCGATAGTTTTCCGTCGGATATAGGCAGGCAGAAAGTTACAGGGCTCGAATCTGATCGTGGCAAATTCAGGGTACCCACTCTCAGAAACATTGCCCTTACAGCGCCGTACATGCACGATGGACGTTTTAAAACTTTGGAACAAGTGCTCGATCATTATAGTGATCATGTAAAAGAAAGCAGCACGCTAAGTCCCGTTATAAGAGATGATCTGCAAAGAAACAATCTCCGTTTAACGGCATCGGAAAAGAAAGACATCATTGCTTTCTTACACATGCTGACTGACTCAACGTTTATCGGCAACAAAACATTTTCTAATCCTCATCTTGCTAAATAATATTTGAATTATGAGACTACACGCAATTCTTTTTTTATGCGCCTTTCTTGCATCAGCAAACTTCATATTTGCACAAACGCAAGCAAGTCTTTCTGTTGAAGGAGAAGTAAACAAACCAGCAAAATTTCAACTGCAGGATATTGCCGTGATGAAACATGTCACAGTGCAGGCGGCGGACCGCGATGGCAAGCAACACAGCTATTCCGGTGTTCCTTTGTACGAAATTTTGCAAGCAGCAGGAGTAACCATGAACGAACAATTAAAAGGAGAAAACATGGCAAAGTATCTGCTGGTGAAATCCGGTGACGGATATGAAGTGGTATTTTCTCTTCCGGAACTCGATAGCAGTTTTTCCAACAACATCGTTATACTGGCAGACAAAATGGATGGCAATGATCTTCCGCAAGGAAAAGGTCCCTGGCGAATAGTGGTGCCTGCAGAAAAGAAACATGCGAGATGGATTTGGGATGTTCGAACACTTGCGGTGCGGTTTGCAAAAGATTAATCGGATGGTTATTATTTGTTGATCTTCTTGTTCATCCTTTCAACAAATTTTTGAAATTCCGAATCGACACTACGAAATAATTTGATGGCCCGGTGCCCTTCTTCTGTAAGGAGTGCACCGCCGCCGCCTTTCCCTCCTCTTCCCATTTCAACGAGTGGCTTGTCACATCTTTTGTTCATCTGATCAATAAAATCCCAGGCTTGCCGGTAAGATATTTTCATTTCGCTTGCGGCTTTTCGTAAGGATCCCAGATCGCCTATTTTTTCTAATAGTTCTACCCTCCCATAACCTAAGAAAGGACCACTCTCAGTTTGAATCCAGATGCGGCCATCTAAAATCATTTTATCCATCGGTAACGCAATAAATTGAATAAAAAGTTATCGACCATAAAATAACGACAATAAAACTTAAGAAAGACAGGCTAAGCAATATCGGGGCACTACAATTTATTTTCTGTTTATTTAATGCCAAACTTCGAACTATCTTATTTATTTAAAGCCGCACCCTCGCTTGCATCAAAGATTTGTTTGCGCTCTGCTTCTGTGAGCAGCGCCGGGGCTTCTACTGTTTGTATTTTTGCGCCATTTACTTTCCGCTCTTTTGCTAAACGATTGTATTCATATAGAAACGTTTTTTTAACCAGCTCGAAGTTTAAAGGCTGCAGCTCATTTGAATGTTCAGCAGGCAATAAGTAAGGGGCGCCGGTTTCTATGATAGCTCTTCCATCTTTCACACCGGCAAACCTGGTGGCGGCTCTATATTCCATCAGCATATTCTCTGTCGTGTGCAAGTGTGCAGCCGGATTGTCTTCCCAGTAAACGTGTACAGTGGTGGCATCTGCACTCAGCAATATACAATCGCCTTCAATTTTTTGTTCGCGGGCATTTGATGAGAATTTAATCAGTTTTTTAAAATAAGGTATACGTATCCTGTAATGCGCGGGCAAGGTATGGAAGCGACTATTGATTGTTATAGTAGCATCTTTATCGCTACCAGAAAAACTTGCGTTGACAGTTCCAAACTCTGTTATCCCATTTTTTATTTCTACCTTTTTCCCTTTGCCTACCCATTCAGGAGACATGCAATGAAAAAGCCACAACTCACGATTATTCATGTTTACACCGTTTTCTCCTCCCACTTCCATTAACAGCAAATTTCTGACAGTGAGTGCCTGTTTGCTATTTCCCCATGCATGCGGAGGCGGACATTCTGTTGCCACCTGGCGATCCGCCCAGGGTTTCACGAGGTTTTCAAAACATTCCATTGTAGAACCACTATGAAGCAATTGATGGTAGAAATCTTTTAGCGCGGTGAAACTATCTCCCATGGCCAGGTATTGCTCAATCATATTGGAAGTAATGTACTGATGCAAATACAAACCGTGCCTGTAAGTCATTACGCCTTCTGCATAATCCTTCCTGATGTGGTTAAGCGTCGCAGATACTCGGGGATCGGAAGGAGATAAAACTTCTGTTGGATAAGCAAGCACCATATTTTCCCAGTCGGCATCTGTTTGGTATTCATCAAATCCCTCTCTTGCCTTCTGTCCCGTAAGATAGTGGTACAATCCAGTGGGTACATATCCGTCATTTCTAGCGGAAGAATCAATCGCTTTTAAGATATTCTGTTTGTACTTTTCGGCTAACAACGTCCATGCTTTTTCGTCGTCTTTTTTATTCAGCAACCGCGCTACCCTGATGCAGGACCGCAATCCCATTAGTGCTATAAAATTATGTCCGCTATAATGTCCCGAGATCATCTCATTGTCAAATGGGTAGCAGGGAGGCAACAGGCCATATTGACTACTATCGATTGATGCTTTTAAAAATTGTATGCCTTTGGCAACACTCGGATACACCGATTTAGCAAAAGCTGTATCCTGCGTGTACAGTATTGTCATGGCGGTCAAATACAATATGTGCCCCTGGGCGGCAGGAATAATTTTGCCATGGGCCACTGCAGAATCAAAGTATAGTCCATTTTCCTGTTGCTGCGCAATAGCAGCAGGGATAATATGTTTAATTGGAATTTGCGTTAACCCGGCTGACAAATAAAGTAAAGTCATTTCAGGTGCGGAGGTCAGAAAAAAATTCGAGTATGGTAGTCCATCTGTTTGATAGGATTTTCCGTTCCTGCTGCGGGTCGCGAGTAAGGTATGTACAATGCCCGCCTTGTAAGCATTTTCTACCCGCTGTTCCGGGATATTGAATTGGCTCGCATGCTGCAATAAATCATTCCAATATCGAACAACTCCCGAACGATGCCTGACATAAGATGCTTCATTTATTTTTTTTGTTAATGATGTATCGGACGAAGGAACAGGAACCAGCGGCATTTTGAAAACCCATTCCACGCTTTGATTAGGGCGAAGCATCTTCTTATAACATGCAAGGCAACATTCCGCTCTTCGCGAAATTTCATACGCCCGCCCTGTAAAAGAACGCTGGTAAGCAAGCCCAGGCACGGTTTGACAAGCAGCACCCTGATCGAAAGTATACATCAACTGCTCATTTCTGTAAACTGCATTTTGCTTCATTTCATAATTCCAGTCAGCTGAGAACTTTTCACTAAAAGAATAGGCATCGCTCTCGAAACGGTGATCTTCGCCACTGAACCGCAGTGCAGATTTAAATAAAGCAGTAGCTGGAGTAGCGTTTAAGTTTGTAACTTTTATTTTAGCAAAATTGATTACCGGCGATGAACTGCTCTCATCGATAAAATCAGAAAAATATTCGATCTCGTATCGGAGTCCTGCATCTTTCCACGAATACTCTACAACCGGCATCCAACCTTGCAGAAAAGTTTTCTGGCGTGCCAGTAGCGGTTTATTTTCCTTGCCCCAAAAGAAACACAGTTCTCCAAACCTTGTAAACAACGCTCCGTCAAAAGTAACCTGCGTCACATCTGACTGAAATGGCATTCCGATAACGGTCGTTGATTTAGCCAGGTAGCACCACTCTTTGTCAGCTTTGTCTGTACCCGGCGAAAGCATGCCGTTGGATTGTGAGACATTATTTTGTCCGTGGATATCAGTCACGGATAACAAGAATACTCCGGCAATAAATGCGAAAAGACAACATTTCATTCTTAGTGTTTTCTATTTTGACATTCTTTGGCTAAAGGTATCCATGCATGGGGTATGAATCAATGCGTATTTTTGCAACTGTTTCCATTTTTTTAGCTAAGTCGCAGAAGGGACCAAAACCAAATGTAGTACTTAACCTCAAAAAACCAAGTACGAGAAAACAGATAACACTGTACCAATTTTACCTTGTTCGGTAAATGACAGGCCGTAAAAAACAACAATCTTTCTATTTGATTAAAACATCTTCTTTCCAAAAAAAAATTGCCAGACGCTTCAGCAAGAAGGTCTGGCAAGAATATAGATTCACAATATTTTCTACAGTTTCACAATCTTTGTTCTGATCACCTGTTTACCGTTTTGAATGTATGCAAAATACACACCTTTTGTAAGGCCGCTAAGCGAGATATCTTGTTTTGCATTGACAAAACGAACATTGCGAACGATCGCTCCCTGCGAATTGAATATTTGAATGGTTGCTCCCGGCGCCAATGATTTAATGCTTATTGTTACATTGTTTACAACCGGATTAGGATAAACAATCACATCACCATTATCCAGTGTTTGCGAACCACTGTTTGTTACTGCAGATGTACCCGGCACACCACAAGCGCCCAATGTATCACCATGATTTAAGTGCGCCTGCACTGCATCGGATGCCACGCAAATGGTTTTGTTATTGTGGCAGACTGTCACTTTCGTATTATCGATGCCACATCTTACATCAAGTGTATTGATGGTAATGGATGCGGTAGACTGACAACCTCCTGCATAAGTTACTGTAGCAGTATAAGTGCCCGCCTGCGATACGGCAATGCTTTGCGTTTGGTCACCGCTGCTCCAGCTATAGGTATAATCTGTTGGCGTACCCGATGGCGTTGCAGTAATATTCAGCGATGTTGGACCATAACCAAGATACACGGTGTTCTTTGCATCCAATGCCGAATTCATCGCATACACATCAGGGATAGTCAACTGAACCGCAGGACAGGCGACGGTGATATTCACTGCATCGGTTGTGGTAGCAGCGCCGTTGTTGTCTGTGGCTCTTGCAGTGATTGCATATGAGCCAGCTGTTACATTGGTCCAGTTAAAACTGTAAGGTGCAGTTGATGACTCACCCAGTTTGGTTGCGCCCTGGAAGAATTCAACTTTGCTAATGCTGCCATCTGCATCACTTGCATTAGCAGTTATGGAAACTGTTGCCAGCGATGTATAGTTTGCATTGCTTACAGGCGAAGTAACGGTGATTGTTGGCAGCGCATTCACTATAACAGTCACAACATCCGAAGTGGTAACGCCTCCGTTGTTATCAGTCGCTTTTGCAGTGAGGCTGTATGTACCGGCTGCAACGTTGTCCCATTCGAAACTGTAAGGCGCTGTTGTTGTTTCACCGAGTTTAGTTGCACCCTGGAAAAATTCAACTTTACTAACAGTACCATCTGTATCGGCTGCACTCGCGGCAATGGTGATCGTTGCCGGTGCATTAACAACAGCACTATTTACCGGAGCAGTGATGGACACAGTAGGTAGTGCATTTACTGTAACAGTCATAGTATCCGATGTGGTAACGGCTCCTGTGTTATCGGTAGCCTTTGCTGTGATGGTATATGTACCGGCTGGTACATTGGTCCAATCGAAACTGAAAGGCGCGGCGGTTGTTTCTCCAAGCTTGGTAGCACCGGAGAAAAATTCCACCTTGCTGATACTGCCATCAGCATCGGCTGCAGTCGCGGCAATGCTAATTGTTGCAGGAGCATTCACGATGTTCGCTGGAGAGGTGATGGATATTGTTGGCATCGCATTTACTGAAACACTCACTGCATCTGACGTGGTAACAGCACCTCTGTTATCAGTAGCTTTCGCTGTGAGGGTATAAGTACCGGCTGGTACATTGTCCCATTCAAAACTGTAAGGTGCGGTCAGTGTTTCGCCCAATTTATTGCCGCCCTGGAAAAATTCCACTTTACTTACGGTGCCATCAGCATCGTTTGCATTGGCCGTAATGGTAATGATTGCCGGTGCATTAACGAGGGTGTTAGCCACCGGGGCAGTTATAGATACGGTAGGTGATGCATTTACAATCACTGTGATTGGTGCAGATGTTGTAACGCCACCAGAGTTGTCGGTTGCTTTTGCGGTGATGCTGTAAGTACCGGGCGCTGCACCGCTCCATGCATACACATAAGGAGCAGTTGAATCTACACCAAGGCTGTTTGTGCCACTGAAAAATTCTACTGTTTTCACCACGCCATCGCTGTCCACTGCATTTGCGGTGATGTTGATGGTTGAATCTTTATAGAACCATGCGCTGTCTGCAGGAGCAGTGATAGCAACAGTTGGCAACAGATTGATTCGTTTTAATTTAATAGCCGCCGAATATCCGTCTTTCAATGTAAAGCCTGCTGAAAGCAAACTATCATTCAAATTAGTGATGCCCACGTGCGAAGGATTGTCAATCACTGTCCATCTGCCAGTCAGTTGAAGGCTCACATTATACTGAGTGGTTACAAAGCCTACAACCGGATCATCAGCCGTATTCAAATCGGGATTGTTAACGGTAACGGTAAGCGTGTCATTGCTTTCTCTAACGCCCACGAGTGCTTTGCCTGAGACGCTTTTAACGTGAGCAATGTTCACACTGTCTTTTGCATTGAAGAATGCAAAGGCAGTAGTGCTATCCGGTATGTATTTCACCGCATGCAGCGTATCATTTTGACTCAGTATCGTAAATACCTGGCCACTTGCAAATTGGCCGGCCAGCGTTGCCATTTGTTGAGGCGTGGTGCCAGGCACTGCTACAAACTGATATTTTGCGCCGGATGGGGTTGTACCATGATTGATGTAGGCTTTGCTATAATTCGTGGTAATGGTCGGGCTACCTGTTTGTGTAATTGCCACGGGTACTGTTTGAGTACCTCTGCCTATTGTAATATCGCCACCACCCTGCGGCACATAAAATCCTGTGGTCTGGCCGTTTACCAACCATGCACCGCCAGCACTTGTAGTTACTACCTGGTTATAACTGGATGAGGATACAGGATCGGTAGAGTTAACATAAATAGATGGATTGGCCGAAGAAGAAATAGCCTGGAACAAATTGGTAGTGGTATTGCTCACACCATTTGTTGATCCGATGCCAGTGCCGAGGCAAACAAACAGGCTATCAAATGTGAATACCGATTTATGAAACTTCAAATTATTGGGCGCATAATTATTGCCTGCTTTTTCTGCAAAATCAATAGCGAAGATTCCATTCTTACCGAGCGACAACGCGCCTGCAAAGGACCCTTGCTGAAACTCCCAGTCAAGGGATTGCTTGTACTGCAATTCGGTATAAGAAATTTGAACGGTTGTGGTGCCAGGCGCCATGTTCCAGTCCCAGCCGCCACCATTGGAAGTTGTGGAAGGATAGCCTGTAGCTGTTGTATCTCCATTATACAATACTTCCAGCGAACCATAAGCCTGGTAACGGCCATAACGATTGGCTGCATCGTATGTTTCAGTGCCCCATAGTTTGTTGGTCATGCCCTTCATAACAGCTACCCAGTTGTTCTTGCGTTGCACACCCAACTGTCCATAGTTGAAGTTGTAGTAACCATCATAATTAACTGGCGCAACGGGATATTGATTCGTATTAAAATAATAATTGTACAAAGACGCCATGTTGGGCTCATAAGCAGCACCGGTCAAATCACCCCCTATCTCCACCACTTTTTTGAATTTGTCGGAAGTCATTGTGAAGGCGCTAAATGGCCATCTTGAAGAGGATGCATTCGCAATCACTTTCGCATTTGATGCTTGTAAAAACTGCGCTTTATATGCCAGGGCAATATTATTATATGCCTGCTGCGTTACTCTGTACACAGTACCCTTTAATGAATACATGTTCGAAACATAGGCATCCAGATCATACAGGTATTGTATGTTATGGGCACCATGGTGGAATCCGCAACCATCAGCTTTTATACCATCTCTTGTACCGTCTGTGAAATTGGCAAAGCCACTGATATAATGGGAAATTCCTTTCAAATCCCTCACCTGGTTATCTATGGAAGAATCAAGCCCCGCCAATTCAAATATAAATTTGTATTTCGTGGTCCAATAATCCATGTCTATCGGAAGATAAGGAGTACCCGGGTGATAAATAAGACCATACTCGTTGGACCACTTAAGCATTTTAACCACCTGTGTTTTCATCCACGAAGGATACAACGACATGCCTTCCAAAAATCCAATTGGGAAAGTTTGGCAGGGTGTATAGTTGTTCATTTGTATCGAATTCCTGCCTCCCTCGGCAAGGCCCTGGTCCAACAGGTATTCTACGAACAAAAGCATTTTAGCTTTGGCATCGGCATCGTTATTTTTAATGGCAGCCTCTGACAAATAACCCACATATTGTGACAGCTGCACGAGGGTATCTACATTACTTAAAAACAACAGGCCCCTTCCCGTAATGGAGCTATCACTGTTGCGGGAGATGTTACAACCAATTACGTAGTTTTTGGCTGCCGTCAGGTTCGTTGAGCTTACTGTTGGTATGCTGCGTGTATACAAAGCCTTTATTTTTTGGGCATCGCTTTGCTCCTGTGCACTGGATGCAACTGCAGAATCAGGTGTTTGCAACCAGCTAAGCAAAGGCGTTGCATTTACACCTTCTACAAATGCCCACTTTGACGCATCGCCCTGAGGAAAGTGTGCTACATCCAGCGCCATGTGCGGGCCAGGCATGCTGTTGTTGGTTACACCGGCATAGGTAATCTGATCCAAATAAATCGTAGCTGTACCTGTGCCTGATTGTGGTCGATACTCCAGCTCAAATTTATCCAGGTTAAATGCCGCCAGGTCATTTCCATAATTATAATCGGATCGCAGGCTACGCAAGTAATCGCGCCATCCGGTAAAATTAAGCAACATGCGCCCTTCCCTTTGTACAGTACAGCCGCTGTAAAAACGAACGATCAGCGTATCATTGCTGGCGGATTTGTTATAAATGTAAAAAAGAGAACTGTTGGCGCCATAGTTATAAGTGAGCGCCGATGGCACGCCAACGCCGGCAGCGGTTAATTTACCATTGGCAGCGGGAGTCCACTTTAAACTATTGCCGCCTTTGATATGCTCGCTGCTCAGTGCCATGTTACTGCCGTAAGTAGTGCTCCAGTAACTGCGCAATGCCGTGCTATCAAAATTATCAGTTAGATAAGCTGTTTGAGATGTTCCTTTTACGAAAAGCTGAACAGCATTTGTGGGATAGCTCAAACTAGCAATGAAAGGACAAATGTTTAAACTACCAAATGAACCCGTTACAACGCCACCGGTGATTAACGTATAAGTTGTATCTCTGGGAGGGTTGGTACTAAGGCCGGTCAACGTTAACGTAGCGCCATTAATGGTTACATTGGAACCATTTTGAATGGGCCTCTTCGTTTCGTTTGCAAATACAAGTGTAGAGGTGGGAGCAAATATCATTGTAGATGCGGCTCCGTTGGTCTTCGCTCCTACTGCTGCTGCACATGAGTAAAGGGTTTTAATGGTAACACTGCTATTGACATCAACGGTTAAACATCCCGTTGAAGAATTTGTCAGCGCGTTCAATGAATCGACAACCAAAGGATTTTTAACAGTAGTAAAACCGCTCACACTTCCATTAGAAGAATATTCAAGCTTTCGCAAATAGTTGGAAGTACCTACATTACTTTGATCAAAATAGATATTGGAAGTATTACTTGCGCCTGTTGCCGACATCACCATCACACTGTTTACTCCGCCAACGTAATACGCAGTGGCACTAGAGTTGAACACACCCGCTTTAATAGTCTGGCCATTTAAATAAAGCTTTCCGGATGTGTTAAGATCGACAGCTGTGGTAACTGTGGTAGGTCCTGTTAATGTATAACTGCCGGTAATGCGAATGCCTCCATTTTTATCTGCGTTTCCATTAAAAGAGGTAGACATCGATGCGCTTCCCGTTGCATCGGTATAAGACAACGATTGTCCGGTACCCGTCAATAAAAAGTATCCTGTCTTTCCTGTTCGTTTACACGTACCCGTTAGATTACCGCCAACGGTGATAACGCGGTTTGCAGGAGATGCGGAGTCGCCCATCGCCAGGGTGGTGGCGGTACCGCCCTGCAAACTCACATTGTTGACCGTGGTGGAAGCGCTTACTGTAACGGTCGCGCCACTAAGTACAAACAGGTTATCACCTGCAAGAATGGTAACGCTCCCCAGGCCCGTTGTTCCGTTTGAATTCGTTGTCCAGTTCGCCGACGCAGCCACATTGCCGGCCAGCGTAGCGGTTGTTGAAGTGGTGTAATAATCTGTCGCATGCACACCAAGCCCGGCAAGCAATGCAAACAGCATTAAGAGTAGATTTTTTTTCATTTCCATAAACAAGCAGTTAGATGCAATTCCATTTTGAAGAGGAAGTGTGGAATGAGTTAAATGGAAAGCACTTTAGTTAAGAAATTGATTACGCTTTAAAGTTGGCAGAAAAGTATAATATGAGAGGACGGGTTTCGTGTGTGTTTAGGGGTGGATTTATGTTTGCGAAAAAAAATATCGGTTGCACTTTCACTCATAAAAAAAACCGCTGACAGCGGGGCTGACAACGGTTTGTAAAATTCAACGGTTGAAATAGTTTTTAGAAAATTACGCTTAGATTACTGCACTACAACCGGCACCACTTTTACCACAGAGTCTTGTGTATAAACGCTGTTGTTCGTTGCCACAACTGTTGCGTTATAAACACCCACAGCAGCATAACCGTAGCGGTATGTTGCAGGCAAGCCTGAGATGTTTTTTATTGCCACACCCATATCCGGCGTTACTTTGGTAATATCGATGTTTCCCATAAGCGTCCACGACTCTGAGTTTGTTGTTGACGCAGCGGTTGTAGAATCTATCACAAGATTGCTTGCAGAGATTGCCCATTTTTTTGTATTGCTTGGCGTATAGGCCACCCAGCCCGGGCTAAAGGTACTTGCGCCATAGTTCAGTATGGCAGTGGTGGTTGCATTAAGGTTGGCAATTGTATAGACGGAGTTATCAGCCAGTGTATTGGTCAGGTTAACATTGGTGATCGTCCATTTGTTCTGCAATGCTCCGGCCTGCGCAGTGTACTTAAATGCAATGTACACAGGCAATCCGGCTTTTGTGTAGCTGGTCAGGTCAATCGTATCTGTAACAGCTGTTGCATTGGTTGCCAATTTCACCGGAGTAACATCGTCCCAGGATGCAGCGGCAATGTTTGCCACGGTGCTGTCATTTGATGTAGGAACAACTCCTTTGAAGTTTGTAGATACCATTACGTGCAATGTGTTTGGCTGTGAGCCAAGGTTCAATGCATTGGTAAAAATAAATCGTGGAGTACCCATAGCAGTCATTCTGTTTCGATAGATATACCTGTGACCAATTTCACCAGAATAAAATGTAATGGTCATTGGATTGCCGGTGAAGTTGAATGCAGTTTTACTTCCAAGATGGTAGTAAGCGGTATCTGATGAAGCAGCCGTGCTGTCTGCTGTTACGGTAAAAGATGAAAGAGCTGTTGGCGTGATAGTTTCTCTTTTGCAAGCGCAAAAGCCACAAGCCAGCAGTAGTATTTGAGAAATGATTTTATATGTGCGCATGATAAGTGAATTAATTAATTAAGAATTTGAAAATTTGAAAATTTGAAAATGGTGTTGAATTTGAGTGTTAAAATGAAACCCAGGCATATTGCACTAAATGCATTTTCAAATTCCCTCATTTTCAAATTTTCAAATTGTATTACCATCCCGGATTTTGTGTCATGTTCTTATTCACGTTTGTCTCTGCACCCGGAATCGGTAATAATAGAAATTTATTCGGTGCTGCGGATATCACGTTATTATATCCAAATATTACTTCGGCTTTTGTATTGACAGAAAATGTTGGCCAGTTATTGACCTGGTTGTAAACATCACTCATTGTCTGATAGAAAATGCCCCATCTGATCAGATCCTGGTTCCTCACTCCTTCGAAGCAAAGCTCCCTTGCTCTTTCATCCTTTATATCCTGCATGCTAACAGTAGCAAGATCCACATCTGCTTTTGTGAGCAATGTGCCCGTTGCGGTTGCGGCTACGCCTGCATAGGTAAATACCGCACCTGTTACTGCAGCCAAAGATGCGCCGGTTGTTTGCGTTGGCGGAGTTGAAGTAGTTGTACCGGCAGTGGTTACAGTGTACAACAAGCCATTGTTGATTACCTGCTGGTTCACTGCATACGTTTTGTTTGCTATCCATTTGTTGCCCAGATAAATGGTTCCCGCAGATGCTGCGTTGAATCCATAACCACCTGATGTTAACGTTACCGCAGTTACAGAACCACCGGTAATAGTTGAAGCGTAGCCAAGACCATTATCAGTATTTATATTTCCCAGGCTGGCATTATTATAGTTGTTAATTACGTTGGTATTGTAGCCGGAACCAGGGCTCGTAATTATAAGCGCTTTAAGCGGAGCTGTTGATGCAGTCAAACCGTATCCACGTTCACGAACCGCATTAACGGCATTTAATCCGTCTGATGATATTGCGCCGTGGTTGGCATTCAGGTCGGCTTCAGCCATCATCAGCAATACATCGGCATAGCGCAAAATGGGAAAGTTTACAGCACTTGAGTATTGTCCCTTAGGATATCCCTTTTCAAAGGTGCGGCGCCATTTGGCATTCGTCCTGTTGTAAGAAAAAACCACGGTATTGCTGATTGGAATTCTCGCTACAAGTGGCAACTGAGCGGTATTAACAGAATAGTTGAAATTTTGAACGTTCCAGTCTCTCCTCGCATCATAAGGTGAATATAAGTTGTACAGTTTTTGCGTTACATGGATAAAACCATAGCAATAGCCGCTATCTAAAAAAATACCGTTGGAAGTACCGGGATAATTTGCTGTATTGGTAAAGTTTATTCCATTTCCCTGCCCCACGTTTCCTGTAAAATTGAATGGCAATCCCGGCTCACCGGAGAAATCTGCTTCCCACATGCTCTCTTTGGTTTCATATACATCTGCAGCATTATTGATGAATATCTGGCTATAGCTTGGATTCAAACTATGCAAACCTGAGTTTATTACTTTCTGTGAATATACAAGGGAGCTGTCGTACATCGCATCTGCACCGGCTTTGCCGCCATTGTAGGGATTGCCGGCCAGGGTTAAATACACTCTTGCCAATATACCCTCAACTGTTGTTTTGGAAACGCGACTGGCATATCCAAGATCGGAAGCGTTGTAGACTTTTGACTCTGCGAGTTTCATGTCGCTCAAAACATAATTGTAAATACTATCGAGCGGCGTTCTTGCCAAACTCAATCCACTTGGCGTAGTGGTCGGCGTTAGTTTCAATGGAACGGGACCAAAATTTGTTGCCAGTAAAAAATGATAGTATGCACGCAGAAACAATGTTTCACCAATTGCTGCCTGCGTGGCTTTTGAGGAGTCTTTTTGATTGATGTATGTAAGGAGCTCATTGGCCCTTTCAATACCGGTGTACAAATTGGTCCAGTAACCGCTTACGTTTCCGCTGGAGTAGTCATAAAACATAGTACTGCCAGGCGTATTGGCAGGAACCCTTCCGGCGCCTCCCCAAAACCCTTCATCGTTTGTGGTGAAAAGGCCGTTAACGTAATCACCTCCATACACCTTCAATGGGTTGTAAACGCCTCCCAATGCATTCGTCAGGTTTGCACCCGTATAATATTGGTCGGGCGACAAAAAACTTTGGGGCTTTGTACTTAGAAATTTCTGGCAGGAGGAAAAAATGCCAATCGCCAGTATGCTGATGTATAAAATATTTTTTTGCATGATCAATCGTTTTCTGAATTTAAAAATCTAGGTTCATTCCAAATGTTGTTACACGTGCCTTCGGATACGATGAGTAATCAAAACCACCTGTCAGCACAGAATTATAGAGATTCACTTCAGGATCCTGGCCGGAGTATTTGGTCCATGTAATTACGTTCTGCATAGATGTGTACACTCTCAGCCTTTTTATTTTAAGCTTCTTTAATACAGAAGGAGGAAGTGAATAACCTAGTGAAAGTGTTTTTAACCGGAGGTAGCTTCCGTCTTCTATCGTGTAAGTTGAATAAGCCGTGTAAGAGCCTGCGAATCCATTTGTTCTAACGATGTTGGTATTTGTGTTATATGGCTCCCATCTGTTTACAAAGCTTTGGAACTGGTTAACTCCATTGGCTCCTCCCATGAACGTCCAGTTGTTTGCATTCTGTATATTGTTACCATAGCTCCATTGAAAGAAGATGTTCAGGTCAAATCCTTTGTAATTAAAGTTGTTGGAAAAACCTCCAATGTGCTTTGGCAAACTACGGCCGATCACAGTCATGTCATTTCCATCAATTATTTTATCACCATTGATGTCTTTGTATTTGATGTCACCCGGCTGAATGAGCCCCCTGGAATTTCCGTTGGAGGTCACGTTGTTTTTCAGCACATAAGCCTTCGAAGTTGTTTGGTCGAAGTCGCTGTATTGATACACACCATCAGCAATCAGCCCGTACATCAATCCCAGTGGCTGTCCCACTTTTGCTATGTAAGAAGCAACGCCTGCAAACTTTGTATCAAATGGAGTGGCAGAAAGCAATGACTCCTGGTTTTCTGCCAACTGCAATACCTTGTTCCTGTTGAATGAGATATTAAAGCTTGTTGTCCAGGTAAACGATTTGGTGCGAATGTTATTCGTGTTAATAGCAAGCTCCAAACCCTGGTTGGATACCTTACCAATGTTTTTGGTTGCGCTCGAATATCCTGATGACACAGGCACGAGAGCATTCAATAACAGGTGGTCAGTGTTTTTCTGATAAACATCTGCTGTAATCGTAGCAATATCTTTCACTGCCAGATCAAGGCCAAGGTCCCACTGAGCCGTTGTTTCCCATTTCAGATCTTTGTTGCCGATGCTTGTAGGTACAGCACTTGAAATACCAACGTTGTTAAAGGTGTAAGGCGCAGTTGTGTTGTTTTGAACATATCCTGGCAGATAAGGAAAATCAGACACCCTGTTATTTCCGGTCAGGCCATAAGACACTCTCAACTTTCCATCTGTGATGATAGAAGAAATTGATTTCATGAAATTCTCCTGGCTAAACCTCCAGGCGATTGCCCCTGTAGGAAAATATCCCCAATGATTTTCCGGTGCAAATTTGGAAGAACCGTCTGCACGGTAGGAAGCTGTAAAAAGGTATTTTGACTTGTAACCATAATTCACACGACCAAGAAATGACACCAAAGTATATAAAGATGCTGTTGATGTTGATGAGGTAATGGTTCCCTGTGACAGTGCATTTATGCCCAGTGCTTCATTTGGCACGTGTGCCGCAGTGAAGCCATAAGCTGAAGAAGTAGCTTTCTGTGCAGAAAAGTCTGCCATAACATTCAACGAATGATCTCTGTTAAAGGTCTTGTTATAAGTAAGATAGTTTTCGCTGAGCCATGAGTTAAAGGCATTGTTCATGATAGAGCCATTGGGTCCATTGCTGGAGCCAAGATTCGAACCCTGCGATGTCTTCGAATTGTAGAACTTTTCATTTACCAGGGAGCGATTCATAACGCCACCAGTCATTCGCAACGTCAGGTCCGGTATAATTTTATATTCCAGGTAAGCATTGGCATTTAACTCCCTGGTGATATTGTTATTGGTGGTGTTTTGTAATGTCAAAGTTGGATTGAAGCGAAAGTCATTGTTGATCGCAACAGAAGGATCGTAAGGAGTGTTTTCATCTATATTAAAGTTTCCCCCAGCCGTTTTCAGTGCATAATCGCTTGCAGGGCTTGGGTTAACCGGACGAAAACCCCATGCACTGTACATCAGATACAGTGATTGACTGTAGTTGTTACCACCCACGGGCAAACCGGTTTGCTCGAGGTAGCTGTAGTTGCTGTTAATACCAACTTTCAATTTTTTGCTGACTGTTTGATCCAACACTACTCTGCCCTGGTAACGCTTGTAACCTGATGTAATGATTACACCTTTCTGATCAAAAATATTTCCTGAAATAGCATACCTGGTTTTCTCATTACCTCCTGTTACTGACAGTGTATTGTCAAACATAGGAGCTGTTACAAACATTTGCTTTTGATAGTCGAGGAACTGGGCAGTGTCTTTATAATAATTCATGGTTGTACCGCCGCTCAAAAACAGCTGCGTTGGTGTGGGCACTGATCCCGGCACATATGGGCCCGCGTATGGATTGGCTTCCACCTGGTATTTTACATAATCATAAGGATTCAGCACCTCCATTTTTTTCGTGGTCTTTTGTATGCCATAATATCCGTTGTATGAAACAACAGGTTCGCCTATTTTTCCTTTTTTCGTGGTAATCATAACAACGCCATTGGCGCCACGTGCACCGTAGATAGCTGTGGCGGAAGCGTCTTTCAGAACTTCTATAGACTCGATGTCGTCCGGATTGATAGCATTGTTCTCCGGGTTTTCCAAAGGGAACCCATCCACCACATAAAGCGGCGAATTTGCGCCGGTTACAGAGTTGGCGCCACGTATAACAATGCTGATCGCTGAACCGGGCTGTCCATCATTTGCAGTTACCTGAACACCTGCAACACGTCCGGCAAGGGCCTGGTCGAAAGAACCAACCGGCGCCTTCATCATATCGGACATATCGACTTTAGAATATGCTCCCGTCAGTTTTTTTCTCGTCGTTTTACCATAACCAATCACAACGACCTCTTCTGCCTGGGTGGATTTAAGTTTGAGCTCAACACTAAGCGTGTTTGATCCGGCTGATGCTTCTTTTGTTTCATATCCAACGGAACTGAAAACAACCTGAACATTTTGGCCGGAGACATGCAGGGTATAATTACCTCCGTCATCGGTTTTAGTTACGATTTTTGTACCTTTTAGCGTTACAGAAATCCCGCTGAGTGGCTTACCATCAGGGCCTGTAACCTTGCCGCTAATCGTCCTGTCCTGGGCGATAGCCGGCAATAGAGCAAGAGAGAGAAATAGTGCAAGCAAACAATGTTTCATTTTCAAAAAATTAGCAGTTAAAGATAGTTTGGTCACCGTGCGAGTAACTCCAATAGAGGAATCTCGTAGCGAGCCAACATTTTCATTGGGATGGTTTATATAAAAATTAGTTTTTCAGTTTCTCATAACGAAGCAGCGCTTCTAAATAGTAATAATCTGCGTAAACAATGGGTACATCAATTTCTGCATTGTGAGGAAAACTGCCGACCGAGTGTTTCAATAAAAAAAATGCATTCGTGCCGGGTGTTGCCATGTAATTTGGCGTACTCAGTGTTTTCAAAGAAGCAATAGCAAAAGCTCTGTATTTTTTTCCTTCATTTCCAAGAAAGCTGCTTAGTTCAAACAGCGCAGAACTCACGACAGCTGCGGCGGACACGTCGCGTACTTTGTAGTTTACTTTTGCCGGTTCATAGTTCCATTGTGGAGTATATCCTTTCTGATCAACATTAAAATCCCAGTAAGGAATTTTATCACCGGGCAAATTTTTGTTGTTGATATAAAAATCTGCCATCTTTTTTGCTGTAGTCAAAAATCGTTTATCTCCTGTTTCGCGATAGATCATTGTATAACCATAAATGCCCCAGGCCTGGCCCCTTGCCCATGTCGAGTTATCTGCATAACCCTGGCAAGTCTGCTGGTTCAGCACTGTACCGGTTGCGCTATCGTAGTTAACTACGTGATAGGAACTAAAGTCTGCCCGTATGTGGTTTTTCATTGTTGTCTCTGCGTGACGAATGGCAATATTTTTATAAACAGGATTGCCTGTAACTTTTGAAGCGAAGAATAGCAGTTCAAGGTTCATCAGGTTATCAATAATCACGGGATAATGCCATATTGTTTTTCCATCCCATGACTCTCTCTCGTTCCATGATTTGATACAACCAACGGTAGGATTATAGCGGCTTATGAGTGAATTTGCTGATTGCACCAGCACATCCTTATAATTTTCATTGTGTGTAAGACGGTAAGCATTTCCGTAACTGCAATACATCATAAAACCCAGGTCATGATGCTCGGTATTGAACTGATTTTGTTGTAAACTTTCTGTCCAACGGATGGCGGCATTCCTCCATGTGCTGTCTTTGGTATATTCATACACATACCAAAGATTGCCGGGCCAGAAACCGCCTGTCCAGTCCCACATGCCAGTGTATTTGGTTTTTCCATTTTTATCAGCGGTGCGTGGATAGGCCAACAGATCTTTTGAGTGATTGAGCATTTCTCTATCCTGCTTTTCTGCCAGTTCAAAGGAGCTCTTCACAAAAGCCTTCTCATCCTTCTTTGCCTTGTAGGCAATGGCAAATGCTGTTGTCAGCAAAAAAGCCACCCCTAAGAAAATATGTTTATGTTTAAGCATGTCGTTAGATTAACCATGAAGAGATGGATGAACCTTCTTTGAAATCTCTTGATGCAAATTGAGAAAATAAAAATTATAGGCAGGGGGCCGGATATGTGCAATTAGGGGGGGATTTATGCGCGATGAAAAAAAAGTTGTTGGCTGTTGGCACAGATACGCACCCGCACGGGCGGCGCTGCATATCTGCGCCAACAGCGGTGTTAGGTGCTAGGTGTCGATTGGTAGCCCCAGAGGGGCGACATGTTAGTAGCAGAAATAGTAAATCACAGCGACAAGAATACGAGCCCCAGAGGGGCGGCATGTTAAATATTGCGAAGCAAAATTTTTATCGTGTCTGAAAGTTAATCAGTCCGTTGGCTGAAGCCAAACGGCAATAAATTGGGTGAGACTTTCTGAAGCAACCATTAGCGGGCCTAACAACTTCCAACTAACAACTTTCAACTTTCAATTTTCAATTATCGCCTCACTCTCCCTGCGAAGGAATCATTTTCACATTGATCACCTGGCTATTATTTACCGGCACTTGCGTCGCAAATCCTTTGGCAGAAAAGATAAGTGTATCATTACTTTCGGCATCTATATTGTACTCGCCTTTCGTATTTGTAAAAACATATTTGCCGGACTTTTTTGCGGTCACTTTTATCGCAGGCAATAATGTTGCCTGTACGTCTCTTACAACGCCGGAAACAATTATTTTTTTGCCAACCGCACTAATGGACTTGGTTGATGCTTGTGGTGTTTTCGTCATTGTTTTAGCACCACCTGTATTTTTAAAAGCGTCTTCTACTTTTACAACTTTCTTCCAATAAATATCCTGTGAAGAAGTGCCCAGTTGCAATTCAAAATCGCCGGGCTCAACCACTTTCTTGTAATCTTTATTGTACAGCGCCAATTCTTTTACAGGCACTTTCAGTACAATCTTTTTTGTTTCATTTACTGTAAGATCAACTTTGCTAAATGCTTTCAATTGACGAACAGGTGTTGCAACTGAACTTACAACATCCCGAACATATAGTTGCACTACATCCTTGCCAGCTCTTTTACCGGTGTTGGCTACATCAAGTGTCACTTCAATAGTGTCGTTCGTATTGTATTGCTCTTTTGCAACACTCATGTTTGCATACTTAAAACTTGTGTATGACTGTCCATAACCAAAACTCCACAACGCATCAGGCGATGAGAACACATAGTCGCGTCCCGTTTTTTCAGGTGTGCCTCTTTTTTTATAGAAGCCTTTATCAGATGGTAAATAGTTATAGTAAACAGGAAGATGTCCCACTGATTGCGGAAATGAAACAGGCAGCTTGCCTGAAGGATTTACATTGCCGAACAGCATATCTGCAATCGCATTTCCCTGCTGCTCGCCTGCATAAAACTGCGCAATGACGGCATCTGCATTGCTCTTGATCCAGGGAATAGCAAAGGGCTTTCCTGCGATCAATATAACCACCACTGGTTTGCCTGCACGTTTCACAGCTTTTACCAGTTCTTCCTGCACGCCGGGAAGTTTGAGATCTGACAGATCAAAGCCTTCACCACTGGTTGCATCGCTGTAATCACGCGCCAGTGAAGCACTTTGTGTGCCCACGAAAACAATGGCCAACTCACTGTTTTTTGCAGCGTTAATTGCTTCATTAAATCCTGAACTATCCTGCGATACAAGATCGCAGCCGCGTGCATAGTGAATGGTTGTTTTGTTACCGGCCAGTGTTTGAATACCTTTCAAAGGAGTAATGCCATCTTTGTTATTGCGGCTCCAGGTGTAGTCGCCAAACTGTACCTGGTCTGCGTTAGGGCCTATTATGGCAATTGCTTTTTGTTTATTAATGTCCAATGGTAAGATGCCATTGTTTTGCAAAAGCACAGCACTTTCATCTGCCATTTGCTTTGCCAGTTGTACTGACTGAGGTGTATGCAATCGGCTAGCAACATTGCTTGTATCTGGTAAAGGATCTTCGAATAGACCCGATGCGAATTTTGTATACAGAATATGGGACACGGCAGAATCAATATAGCGGATATCAATTTTGCCATCCTTTACCAGTTGCTCAAGTTTTTGATAATCGTTACCACCTGCTTCCAAATCAATGCCTGCACGAACGGCCTGCATTGCTGCATCTTCTGGTCCATCGGCCGTTTGATGAAAATAATAGAGCATGGATATGGAACCCCAGTCAGAATATACATAACCTTTAAAGCCGAGTGTTTTTCTCAACACATCTGTCAACAAATAAGAAGAGCCTGCAACAGGTTCGCCATCATAAGAACTGTAACAATTCATGATGCTTAGCGGACCGGCTTTTATGGCACGTTCAAAAGGCTGCAGATAAAGATTCAGCAACTGGCGCTTGCCGCCTTCTACTGATGCAAGGTTCAAACCACCAAGCGGTGAGCCGTGACCGATAAAATGTTTTGGTGTACAAATGATGTGGTACTTGCGCAATCCCTGCACGTAGGCAGCGCCCATCATTGAAACAAGAAACGGATCTTCACCATAGGTTTCTTCTACCCTGCCCCACCTAAGTTCACGGGCCAGATCAAGATCTGGCGCCAACACTTGTTTGATGCCAAGGCTTTTCATGCCTGCACCAATTTGTCCTGCCATTTGATTTATAAGCAATGGATTGAACGTCGCACCTATTGCTATTGATTGAGGATAGATTGTTGCTCCATCTTGTACAATACCGTGCAAGCCTTCCATCACGGGAATTATAGGAATACCCAATCGCGTATCCTGTTTCATGCTTTTCTGCACTTTATAAATGGCATTCGTGTATTCGGAAGAAGTGTAGTTTACAGCCTCTATGCAACCCATGCTCAAACCCTTTGTAAACGAACGCAATTTGTCCATGTTCACCTGCCTGTTGTCATCATAATTTTCGCCGTGCACATGCGTCATTTGTGCAATCTTCTCCTGCAGTGTCATGCGGCTCAGAAGGTCGCGAACACGTGCCTCTGCGGGCTTTGTAGCATCTTTATAAACTGCCATTTGTTGTGCATAGCATTCGGCAAAAATGCAAGTCAGCATGAAACATATAATCAACCTGGTCATAATTATTCAGATAAATATTTTAAAAAAAAATGGGAGGTCTTGATTTCTCCTTTACTCACAAAGCATCCTGATGAGCTGCTATTCTTACCTTTTTTGATGCCATAACAAAATGTTCCTGCGACAACGATTTATAGGCAAACCAACTGACAAAAAGCAAACCGCAAACGGGAACTGCACAAGCCAGTTGAAAACTCACAAACTCCGTTATCCATTTCATTGCAAGCGGAACAATGGCGCCACCAATCAACGACATAACCAAAAAGGATGAGACGTATTTGTATTGTGGTTGAGAAACTTTGAGGCTGATCGAAAAAATAGTGGGATACATAATGGACATAAAAAAATGCAGGGCCACCAAAGCATAGACACCTTGCAGGTTGGAGCTAAACATGGCAAACAGCAACAATGCAATGCTCACAAGGCTATACATGAAAAGCAGGAATGATGACGAAACATATCGCATGAAAAAAGCGCCCAAAAATCTTCCCACCATAAATACAAAAACGGCGGCGGATAAATACATGGCGGCCAGTTTCTCATTGATACCTGCAATGTTTACAGCGTAATAAACGAAGTAGCCGCTGACTCCGACATGTGCGCCCACGTAAAAGAAATTGGCCATTATTCCGTGCCAAAGATTTCTTCTACCGGCATTTGTGTTTCTTGCCGGAACAGCATTAGTCGCCTTCTCCGGCAATGCTGATTTAAAAATGAACAATGCTAAAACCAATGCGAGTAAACCCAATGACAGATAAGGGATTTGAACAAGTGCTATTTTTTTGAGACTGAAACCGACCCAGTTTTCCTGCATGATGTTTTGACCATGATCGTCAATCATCCAATAGCGAAAAGAGTGAATGCCATTGCCGATTATCAATGCCAGCATGCCTGCTAGTCCGGTGAATGCCTGCGCAAAATTGAGTCTTCTCACAGCACCATTGCTATCACTGAGCATTATAACATAAGTGTTGGTTGATGTTTCCAGGAGAACCAGCCCGCCTGCGATCAGAGAAAGTGCCAACAGGAGAACAGTACTGTTTCCGGTAAACGCACCGCAGAACAGCATCAAACCTGAAGCCAATAGACTAAGTCCGGTAACAATGCTTTTTTTATAGCCAACCCTTGACGCATACAATCCCGCAGGATATGCAACAAGCAAACAGCCAATGAAAAAAATGTTATTGATGAATATCGATCCTACTGTGCCGAATTGATAAGGTCCCTTAAGTTGTGGAATGAAAATAACATTCAGGCTATGTACAAAGCCCACCAGCACGAACACTGCAGTAAGTGCTAAAATATTCCGCATCGATTTATTATCCCCTGCCATTGTATCCCCGATTGATTTGTGATCCACTAATTTATTGAACCATCAAATCTGGTAAAGTTCGCCGGAATGCAGGGGGCGGAGAAATGTACAATTAGGGGGAAATATGTGTTTTTCCAATCAGGCATCCTCATCGTCAGCACGCCCCCCGAGATACTCTGAAGGCGTTTTGCCAAAGAATTTTTTAAACTCCTTGCTAAAGTGTTTGCGGTCAGAGAATCCCACTTCCCATGCCACTTCTGAAATATTCAATTTGTCATTCTCGAACAATTGCGCTGCTTTTTTCAAACGCAGTGACTTAATAAAACCGCCAATCGGAGTTTGCGTTATCGCAAAAAACTTTTTATAAAGTACCGTCTTGCTCATGCCAATTTCTTTCGCCAGTTCAGCCACATGAAATTCTGATTTGCCAAGATTAGCTTCAGTAACATGCATTAATCTTTCCATAAACTTTTTGTCAACAGTACCAATTTCCACGCCGGTGGGTTCAAAAAGCATTTTCTGGCTGTATCGCAGGCGCAGCGCTTCTTTCGTCTTTAGCAGGTTTTTTATATACGATTGCAGCACCTGAGCGTTGAAGGGTTTTGTAAGATACACGTCTGCCCCATTTTCAAGTCCCTCTATCTGCTGTTCTACAGCTACCCTTGCCGTGAGCATGATAACTGGAATATGACTTGTCCTTTCGTCATTCTTAAGGTTTTTACAAAACTCATTGCCATCCATCTCAGGCATCATTACGTCGGTAATAATCAGGTCGGGTATTTCAGACACGGCCATATCCCATCCCTCTGCGCCGTCGGCAGCTTCCAGCGTAGCATAGTCTTGCTCCACACAAAGCTTTATGAGCTCTCTTACATCTTCATTGTCTTCAATAATCAGAATACATTTTTTTTCATCTTCCATAGCAAATCGTTTTAGTGTGCATCGTTTTTATTCTACCAATGTATTGGCCTCTGTGAAATGTTGCTTTCCAAGTTTCAGTAAAACAAAAAAACATGTTTCTGGTTTTCCTGTTTCCTGTTTTATCCCACTTTGAAAATACATTTTACCCTGGTGAAGTTCAACCAGGCTTTTGGAAAAAGCCAGTCCGATACCCGAGCCCGCTTTTTTGTTTCCCCTTGAATCCACCTGGTAAAAATTGCTGAACAACATTTCCTGGTTCTCATCCGGAATGCCAATGCCATTGTCGCAAACGCTGATCTCTGCTGCATCAGGTTGAGGCTTTCTTATTGATAATATAATCGACCCACCATCGGGCGTAAACTTGAGTGCGTTTGACAAAAGATTGGTGATTACAATTTCCATATGATCGGCGTCAAACCATGCTTCCAGCTGTTCTTCAGTGCTGTTGAATGTAAAGTCAATGTGCCGGTCGCTTGCGGCTAAGACAAATTTTGTGAATATCGATTTGCAAAAACCAACCAATTCATTTGAACCGATCTTTAGTTGCGTGTATCCTGAATCTGCTTTTCTGAAATCCATCAAATCGTTGGTAAGCTTGAGCAAACGGCTCGAATGTTTTTTGATGTTTTGCAACACCTTTTGTAGCATCGGCTGATCCGTTGTCATGTCCAACATCATATCAACCGGCGTAACTATGAGCGTGAGCGGTGTTCTTATTTCATGTGACACATGGGTAAAAAAATCCATTTTCATTTGATGCAATTCCTCCTGGCGCTTACTGTTCATATGCTCGTAATGCAATTTCCTTCTTAGCTCCGTTCTGGAATTTAAGAAATATAAAACACCGTAAAAAATCAGCAGCAATGTAATGACATAAGTTGCGTAGGCCCACCACGTTTTCCACGGTGGAGGAAGAATAGTGAGTTTCAGCATTCGGGGAGTATTGTTCCATATCCCATCATTATTTGCTCCTTTGATAAGTAAGCGGTAGTCACCCGGAGGTAAATTTGTAAAGGAAGCGGTTTGCGATTCCGTCGCGATCCAATCCTGGTTGTATCCTTCGAGTTTATAGGCAGACCGGTTTTTGTTTGGCTTAATAAAATTGAGCACAGCATAATCAACAGAAATCACATTCTGATCATAGCTTAAAATGATTTCATTGGTTTCCGAAATATCCTGAGTGAGCACTTGCAATGAATCACGAACATGAACCGGCGTTCCATGAATGCTTAACCTCGTAAGTATTACGGATGGCGCAACCTGGTTGGTTTGTATGTCAGCTGGATCAAATTCCACCAAACCATTGAAAGTGCCAAAATATAGATGTCCGTTTGCGTCTTTGTAGTTCGAATTAGTATTAAACACCTTACCCGGTAATCCATCGTAAGTGGTGTAAGTAAAAAAGTGCCGGCGCGTGCTATCCAGTTTACATAGTCCATTGTCTGTGCTTATCCATAAATTGTTGCGACTATCGGTTAGAATACCTTGCACCTTATTACCACTCAAACCGTCTGCAGTTGTAAATATTCTAAACTTGTTTTTCGTGGAATCGTAGCAGTTAAGTCCGTAGTTGGTTCCTACCCAAACATGTCCTTCATTGTCTTCTGCAATGCAATTGATATAGTCTGAAACAATTTGCCCCTGGGCATATCCCTTTTGAAAAAAATTCACCTTGCGTTGCGACAGCTGCACTTGATTTAATCCGTGTCTTGTACCAACCCAGATGTTGTGTTTTGAGTCTTCAAATAAATATGTGATCGTGTAAAAGCATAGTTTCGCTCCAGGGAACAATGCGTCAAATTTTTGAAACGTTTGGCTCTGCGGATCAAATACACTCACTCCATCATCTACGTACCCGATCCATATTTTACCACTATGATCCAGCAGCAGAGAAATGACATCGTTCGACACTAATTGATTATTTGTGGTCCTGGTAGTTAAATGTTTGATCGTTCTGCCCTCGTTCGATATTACGTCAATTCCTCCATATTGCGTGCCCACCCAAATGTTGTCACTATTGTCTCTTATAACGGTCTTCACCAAATTGGAGCTTAATGATGAAGGATTATCTGCGTCGTTACGAAATCTTTTGAATGTTTTCGTTCTCCTGTCGAAATAATTCATCCCTTCCGCTTCGGTGCCGATCCACAGATTGTTGTATTTGTCCGAAACGACTCCACTAATTACATCACTACTAATGCTTGCAGGATTTTCGCTATTCTGGTACGCGGTGAATTTTGTAGCAAGGTTCTCTGCAATATTCACTCCGCCAAAATAAGTTCCCACCAAAATATTACCCTGCTTATCTTCCCTGATATCATAGATCGAATTGTAATTTAGTGTTGTTGGATTACCCGGTACATGGATATAGGCCTGGAATTTGCCGGTTACAGGATCAAAGAGATTCAAGCCCTTTAAAGTACCTATCCATAATCTGTTGCTTTTATCAACCAACAGCTTTCTGATCCTGTTACTTAGAAGGCCATTTTCTTTTTTTACATCATAACTATACTGATCAACCGAAGTAAAATTCCTGTCAACTTTAAAAATGCCGGATGCGAAAGTTCCCAGCCAAAGATTTTTATTCGAGTCCTCAGCAATTGTGGTAATGCTCAACCCTGATAGTTTATTGGCAATTGTAGAAAATTCCTCAAGCCGATTTTGGGGACCCGCTACAGTGACAATACCACGATCTGTTCCAACGAATATTACACCATCACTATTTTCAAAAATGGCTTGTACACTGCAAGAACTGTCTTTTTTATAGCCCATTATTATTGTCCCCATCTCCAGGGGCCTGCCTGGTAAACTTCTGACTAATCCGTTTCTGGTACCTATCCAAATGTTGCCTGCCTTATCTTGTAACAGTGCTTTAACACTGTTGCCTGGCAGTTCTACTATTTCGGGCAACACCTTGTGCATTACAAATGAGTCCAACCGCGTGTCATAAATGTATAAACCATTATTAGTACCGATCCAAAGCTTGTTTGAACTATCTGCAAGCAGTGCCTGAACGGTAATGCTTTGGGCAATCGCATTATCGCGATAAAATGATTTGTAAACTTTTATGCGGGCTCCATCGTACCGGTTGAGGCCATCCGTTGTTCCAACCCAAATAAAGCCCTTGTGATCTTGCGCGAGTGAAAGTACTGAGCCCGAAGACAGACCATTTTCAACCGTCAGATGTTCGAAGACAAGCGGGCGCTGGCCAACAGCAGTTGAAGATAGTACACCAGCCAGGCCAATTAAAAAAACGAATATTGTAATGCTTGCCTTTACCATGCAATCGTATTATAGGGAGGGTATCTCTTTTCAAACGTAAACAAAAAAAATCAAAAGCCTGTTCGCGGGATAAGGTTTGTGAAAGTTCCGGATATTTCTCTGAAAAACATCCCGGAAAAACCACCGCGATCATTTCCACCCTCTAATCCACTCATTTATCCCCCTGCCACTATCTTATTGGATTTCGTAATTATTTATTTTTACTTCGCAAAAAATGTAAACGTTTGCATAAAGATTCATAATCTCGCACTTTAAAAGTTTTAACCATGTCCGTTGTATCAAAATTTCTAAGCATTATATTATGCAGCACGCTAAGTGTTGCGATGTGCACAAGCGATGTGCTGGCCCAGGCTCCGCCCACATTAAGACCAGGAATAGATTATCCTGCGGAACTTGAAAATCCGGAGTGCCTAGGCATTGACAAGGAGCCCTGGCATGCCACATTAATGCCTTATGCCAATTTGCAGGAAGCGCTGAAAGCCAATCGCAGGGCATCTTCCTACGCATTGAGTTTAAACGGCAACTGGAAATTTAACTGGGTACCGAGTCCGGAAAAAAGGCCGGTTGATTTTTATAAACCGGATTTTGATGTTTCCAAATGGAAAGAAATTCCTGTTCCTTCAAACTGGGAAGTGCAGGGTTACGGCACACCCTTTTATCGCAATAATGGCTATACTATTCAAAGAGATTATCCACGGGTGATGAGTGAGCCCGATAAAAAATACACGGCTTATGTAGAGCGCAACCCCGTTGGCAGTTACAGACGCGACTTTGTTGTGCCTGCAAACTGGAACGGCCGTCGCACCTTTATCACCTTTGATGGCGTTGACTGCGCTTTCTTTATTTGGGTAAATGGAGAAAAAGTTGGTTATAGCGTTAACAGCCGCAATGCTGCTGACTTTGACTTAACGAAATATATAAAACCAGGCAAAAACACACTGGCTGTTGAAGTGTACCAATACAGCTGCGGCACATGGCTGGAGGACCAGGATATGTGGCGCCTGCACGGCATTTTCCGTAATGTAACATTGTGGAGCGCACCGCAGGTACACATGCGTGATTTTTTTGTAAAACAAGATCTGGATAATCAATATAAAAATGCAACAGTTGAAGTAGTAACCAAAGTTAAAAACTTTGGAGAAAACAGCGGTAAGGCACAGACCTTCACAGCGACATTATATGATGCAAGCGGAAAGGAAATTGCCAAAGGGAGCGTTGCAGGAAAAGATCTGAATGCAAAAGAAGAACAACAACTATCCATCAAATTCCCTGTAAACAATCCGGCAAAATGGACGGCTGAAACGCCTGTTTTGTATACCGTTGTTTTAAAGGGCTCTGGTGGCGAAATACTTTCTTCTAAAGTTGGGTTTAGAAAAATAGAGATCAAAGGAAGAATCTTTACAGTGAACGGAGTGCCGATTAAATTAAAAGGCGTTAACCGTCACGAGCATTGGTCAGATGTTGGCCATGCGGTGACTGAACAGCAAATGATTCGCGACTTGCAGGTGATTAAACAAGGAAACTGCAATCATATCCGCACATGTCATTACTCCGATGATCCGCGCTGGTACGAACTCTGCGATGAATGGGGCATTTGGCTCGTTGCTGAAGCGAATGTTGAATCGCACGGTTATGATGGAAAATTTGACGAAGAGCCTACCATCAAATCAGCCATCATTGATCGCAATATTGCGAATGTGGAGAATTTTAAAAATCATCCTTCTGTTATTATCTGGTCATTAGGAAATGAATGCGGCGGTGTGGGTTCGAACTTTGTAGAGGCAATGCACACAATCAAAGGGATCGACTCCAGTCGCCCGGTTCACTACGAACGTTTTGGAACGGGTAAGCAAAACCCCGCTGATCTTGATGGAAGAATGTACGGCACAGCTGAGCAGTATGCCGCAGTCGCAAAAAACAAGGAGTTGACCAAACCATTTTATATCTGTGAATTTGTCCATGCAATGTTCAATTCAATGGGTTCATTGTCGGAATACTCTGAAGTGTTCGACAAAAATCCTGAGATAGTTGGTGGTGCCATTTGGGAATTCCAGGACCAGGCTTTGTGGAACAAAAGAAATCCTGCACATCCTATACTGGCCTATGGTGGCGGCTTTGGCGAGTTTCCAAACAACGATTACTTCATTCACAAAGGTGTGGTATCTTATGACAGAGCAACGACGGGCACGCATGTAAAACCGCATTATCCTGAAATGAAAAAAGCGTTTCAATGGATCGGTACAACGCTATTGGACAGTGCATCGGGAACTATCGGCATTAAAAATAAATACCAGTTTATTTCATTGGATGGCTTCAGTGCAAGATGGGTGCTAACAGAGAATGGAAAACAGATTGGCGGTGGCGATTTGAAACTTCCACACGTTGCTCCTTTTGGCGAAACAAAAATTTCCGTTCCTTACAAAATAGCGAACCCTAAAGCTGGTGCTGAATATTTCCTGAGAATCTCTTATGTGCAAAAAGCCAAAAACCTGTGGGCCGACAAAGGCTTTGAAGTCGCGTCTGAACAATTCAGATTACCGGTAAATACGGTTGCTGCTACTGAGCCATCGATCGCAAAAAATGTTTCATTAACGCAAGACAACACGTCGATAAAAGTTGAAGGAGCCGGATTCCTGATAACATTTGACAAACGGACGGGATCATTGGCGCAGATAGCAAGGGGAAGTGAAAATTTGATTGCAGCTGATGGTTACAGCAAACTCATTTTGTGGAGAACGCCGCATAAAAATGATGACAACTGGGCCTTCGACAGCTGGAATAAGTTTGGGCTAAACGATTTGAAATTTTCTTTGGTTGGCATCAAATCAGAAACTATTAATCAAACTTCTGTAAGGGTTACATCTACAGTTAAAGCAGAAGGCAAAGAAGGTTTTGCTGCTTACTATACTGCCTCTTACCTGGTTGACGGCAACGGCGTTGTAAAGGTTGACAATAAAGTTCAATTCGAGGGAACAAGAATTAATCTAGCCCGCATCGGCGTAAGAATGCTGTTCAATAAACAACTGGACCAGGTAACATACTTTGGTCGTGGCCCGTGGGAAAATTATGCTGACCGTAAAACAGCCGCAGATGTTGGCGTATATCAAATGAAAGTAAACGACCAGTATGAATATGAAAAGCCAATGGAATATGGCAATCGCGAAGACATTCGCTGGGCGCAATTGAGCGGCAACGGTGTAGCTCCATTGCTGGTAAAAGCAGATGAAAATTTAATGCAAATTTCAGCCTTGCCTTATACTGATGAGCAAATGTTTCCGGTGGCATATAAAATTGATTTGCCTGCAAGCACATCAACAGTATTTACCATCTCTGCCAAAACGCTTGGTGTAGGCTCCAGAAGCTGCGGTCCGAAACCGCTGGATAAATACCTTGTGTGGTCGGACAGCACAAACTTTTCTTATACGCTTCAATTGTTTTCTTCTAAGTAGGCTGAAGGGCTTTCAAATAACAGACGGCGTGTGTCATTAAGTTTGACACACGCCGTCATTTTTTGATGAATAATCTGTATTTGATGCTTCGCGTGGCACATTCAATAACCCGCCAGATTAAAACAAACCCTGATTGTCCCTCCAATTCCCTACCTTCACCGCACACTTTGAGTTATATCGCATTGTAAACTCTCTCATTGCTCTGTTACATCCGCCATTTTGCTCAAATTTTTCTTTAATAATCCATAACCTCATTTCACAAACAAACTCAATTAATTATGGCAACAAGTTGGAACAAGAAAGAAAGAGAAAATAAAAAACGAAACGAGAAAAAAAAGAAGGAAGAGAAAAAAATCGAACGAAAGGAAAATTCTGACAAGGGAAAAAGCCTGGAAGATATGATGGCATACCTCGATGAAAATGGCAATCTTACTTCTGTACCGCCGGATGGTACAAAGAGAGCCGAGATTTCTTTGGATGAAATCGAAATCAGCGTGCCCAAGAAAAAAGAGTTGTCCCCGGAGGAATTGATTCATCAGGGTGTTGTCACTTTTTTTAACGCTGCAAAGGGATTTGGCTTCATAGAAGACAATCAAAACGGCCAGCGTCTTTTTATACACCAATCATCTGCGCCCTTTCCATTACAAGAAGGCTTAAAGGTTAAATTTGAAATAGAAAGAGGCCCGAAAGGATATGTTGCAGCAAATGTTTCGAAAATTCAATAATGAGTTCTTTTACAGTCTGATACAATAGTTGTGGTAGGTATTTAGGGAAAGTTTTAACAGAATGGCCGCAACGCATTCGCCAAATTAATCATCTATAACCATTAAAACATCAGGATTTTAACAATGCCCATAGGATGAAGTCGATAGGATTCTTTAAACGAAGCCATCAATTATTAAATCAGATCACGTAAAGCCAATTTAACTCCTATAATGACCAAGATCTCTTACAATAACAAGAATGCAGTATTTTTTACCTCGCTGAAAAAGTCTGTTGATCGCTATTTTGAACAAACCGGTATTGCGAAGACAGGCAACTTTAATTTGTATTTAAAATCAGTGATTTTTATTGCTGCCGCGATTGGTCTTTATACGGTTTTACTGTTAATAAAACTACCCATCATCGTTGGTGTGATTGCAAGCTTATTACTCGGTTTTGTATCTGCATGCATTGGATTTAACGTGATGCACGATGCCAACCACGGCAGTTATTCGACCAGCAAATGGGTCAATAAAACACTTGGGTTAACACTGAATGCTTTAGGTGGCAACAGCTTTATCTGGAAGCAGAAACACAATATTATTCACCACACATACACTAATATCGATGGAGTGGATGATGATATCGCCAAAAGCCCCTTTATACGCATGTGCAGCACCCAAAGATGGGTACCGGCCCACCGTACACAACATTTATATACGCCAGTGCTTTATGCGCTCAGCTCAATGATCTGGGTGCTCTACCAGGATTTTGATAAATACTTTAAGAAAAAGATCTGCAACACTGCACTTACCAGGATGAAAGTTTCGGATCATATTTTATTCTGGAGCAGTAAGATTCTATATATCCTGTTCTATCTCATCATTCCTGTTGCAATTGTGGGATGGAAATTATGGCTATTATATTTCGTATGCCTGCATATAGGCTTAGGATTTACTTTATCAATTGTGTTTCAATTGGCACATGTGGTGGAAGAAACAGATTTCGAATTTGCAGGTGATGAAGATAAGCAATTAGAAAATGAATGGGCCATACACCAGGTGAAAACCACTGCAAATTTTTCTGCGAACAATAAGATCATATCGTGGTTTGTGGGCGGACTAAACTATCAAATAGAACACCACTTATTTCCAAGAGTTAGCCATATTCATTATCCCGCTCTGAGCAGAATTGTAAAAAGGGAATGCCAGGCTTTTCAATTACCATACAATAGCCTGCCTACAATGACTGCGGCTATTGCATCACATTTTCGTTTTATAAAATTAATGGGTAAAAAGCCATAGCGAACGCTGTTGCAAATTTCTATTGCGACCAATGTTTCTCAAGTCATTTAAATTTTTCCCGTAAAAGAAATTAGCTTCTAATAAAGGCAGATGTTTTGTTAAGACTAATGCTGTTTATTTAAACAAATCATTCAATGCTTCACTTATCGTTGGGTGCGTATAAATTTGATTGCGCAGCATGGTGTAAGGAAGTTTTGCTCTCATGGCCAGTGCAATCAAATTAATGACTTCGTGCGATTCTCTTGCGTAAATGGACGCACCCAAAATTTGATTTGTTACCGGATCAATCATTGCTTTAAAAAAACCTCTTGCATCGCCGAAGATCTGTGCTTTGGGAACGCTGGCAGTTTCTAATTTGAACAATTTGTATTCAATCCCCCGTTTTTGTGCCTCTCTTTCCGTCAGCCCAACGTTTGATAATGTAGGCGTGATAAAAACACTGAAGGGCACTACATTTTGATCGTTGAGTGTATAGCTTCCATCTCCGAATAACTGGCTTTCTATAATCCTGAAATCATCTAATGATATGTAAGTGAATTGCAAGCCGCCACGAACATCACCCATTGCCCAAATATTCCCGACATTTGTTTTCAACTGCGCGTTTACCTTCACTGCTCCGCGTTCTGTTAATTCAATTCCCGCATTTTCGAGGCCCAGGTTTTCGACATTTGGTCTCCGGCCCGTTGCTACGAGAATTTTATCTGCAGTGATCGCCCGCTCACCTTGTTTGTCAGTTATGCTGATCTCAACTTTGCGTCCTGTATCTGTTACTTTATTAACGGCAGCGCCAAACTCAAAGCGGATGCCTGAATTGACCATGTCCTGTTGAATTCGCAGAGCAACGTCTTCGTCTTCTCTTGGCAAAAATGTATTGGAACCCTCTATGATGGTAACCTGTGAACCGTACTCATGAAACATGGACGCAAACTCCAGTCCAACATAACCACCTCCAATAATTACCAAATGCTCCGGCAAAAAGGCAAGCTCCATAATCTCTTTGGAAGTGACAACATGCTTGCTTTCTTTCAATCCGGCAATAGGCGGAACAACCGGCGTCGCGCCTGTATTAATGAAAATTCGTCCACCAGTAATCAAACGGGTAGCCTGACCGGGAGTCGTTACTTCGATCTCTTTATCAGATAAAAACCTTGCTCTCCCGTCGATGACTGTTGCACTGTGTTCATCGGCTATCATATGGTAATTCTTGCTCCTTAACTTTTCAACAAGTGTTGTTTTTACCGCTACGGCATCCTTGAAAGGCATATGTTTCTCTCCATTTACAATGAGCGACTTTGAAGGGATGCACCCAACATTGATGCAGGTTCCTCCATACATCTGCGCCGACTCTTCGATAACCGCAACAGTTTCACCCCGCATTGCCAACATTTTGGCCAGGGTTTTTCCTCCTTTACCAAATCCGATGATTACATTCTGAAACGTTTCTGTTTTCATTTTTACATGGTATTTATTGAACAGGCTAGAACGAAGTAGCGTCGTTAGCGTGTGGTCCGATGATTGGCTTTGAATAACAGGGCATCATCGGGGATTGTTCACTTCCTGACAATATGTTGCGTTTTGTTCAGTTAAAAAACACATTGCGATTATCAATTAAAAAAACACGCTTCAGCTCATTATTTAAATTGCATTGAAGACACTTCAAAACGCATTGCATTTGAAATCGAAGCTAAAGGAAATTTACTGAATGGCACTTGACTTATGACGTTGCATTATTCAATGCGATTTCTCCAATAAAAAATGACAACCGTTGCAGTTTCTAAACCCACTCCTGCAGTAGTTGTACTAACGAAGTTTTACTACAACATTTTCGTTTTTCCTTTTTCTTTTATCAAAAGAATAGATTGGCATGATGTTCGATAATTTCGCGGAAACGTACCTCAATGAAAAACTACAGTATCCAATTATTGGCCCTATGCCTGTTAGTTGTAGCGGGCACATTTGTTGCCTGTAATAAAAACAACAGCAGTACCGCCAGGCTCGAACTAAAGCTCACAGATGCACCGGGCGACTACAATGCGGTGAACATCGATATTCAAAGTGTAAAAATTAATGCAACCAGTGATGCCAATAGTGGCTGGACTGATGTACCACTGATTAAACCAGGTGTGTATAATCTGCTGAACTTTAGAAATGGCATAGATACGTTGCTTTCATCTGTTGATATTCCTGCAGGAAAGATCAGTCAGATAAGATTAATATTGGGACAAAACAACAGCCTGATGAAGGATAGTGTTTTATATCCTTTAAACACTCCATCTGCATTGCAAAGCGGTTTGAAACTTAATCTCCATGAGGATCTTACAGCCGGTATCGTTTACCGATTGTGGATAGACTTTGATGTAATGAAATCTATCGTTCCAACAGACAAAGGACAATTCAATCTTAAACCTGTTATCAGAACATATGCAGAAGCAACCGGCGGCACCATCCAGGGAACTGTTTTGCCTGCGGATGCAAGCGCTACTGTGATGGCGACCAACGGCACTGATACATTGTATGCTTTGCCATTCACAACAGGTTTTTATCGCATTGCCGGTATTACTGAAGGAAGCTGGAACGTGTATTTTGTTGCAAACCCTTTGACCGGTTACCAGAATTATAATATCAACAACGTTGCTGTTCAAAAAGGCGTTGTTACAACTGTTCCAACAGTTACATTAATTAAGTAGAGTAGCCTTATCGTTTGTAAAAAAGAAAGAGTCCCATTTGTATCGGGACTCTTTTTCTTTTAATGAAGTTTCACTATCGTACATGTACAATAGAAGACTATTTAAATTGTTCGACCTGGCCCGTAGAAGCCTGTACAGCTTTCCATTGAAAGCTATGAGGGTCCATGGATTTTTTGCGGCTGGTTAAAAGTTCTATAGGAACGTGTATAAATCTGTCGTGCATGTATCCGATAACCAATCCTGTTTTTCCCGCCATTGCTGCGTGAACAGCGTTGCGTGCAAACATGTCGCAGAGAATGGCGTCTTCTGAATTGGCCGCGCTGCTTCGAACAATATAACTTGGATCAATGTATCGTATCACCACAGGAATATTTTCGCTTTTGAAATATTTTTCAATAGCCTCTTTCAGGAATAATCCTATGTCTTTAGCCTTCACGTTTCCGGAGTCATCTTTTTTCATTTCATCTTTGGCAAATAAATCCTGGCCCGCTCCTTCGGCCACTACTATCACAGCATGTGACCGATCAACAATACGTTCTTTTAATGCTGCAAGAAATCCGTTTGGACCTTCCAGTTTAAAAGGCACTTCAGGAAGCAGAGCAAAGTTTACATCCTGGCTGGCAACGGTTGCACCGGCAGCAACAAATCCTGCATGTCTTCCCATAAGTTTTACCAGCGCTATGCCATTCTCAACGCTCGCGGCCTCATTATGCGCATTGCTCAAAACCCTGCTCGCTTCTGAGACTGCGGTCATGTAGCCGAAAGTTCTTGTAACAAAAGCAACATCATTGTCAATTGTCTTTGGAATGCCCACGACTGCCAGCGGATGGCCGCGTTTCCTGGCCTCCTGAAATAACTCATTTCCGCCTCGCTGGGTTCCATCACCACCTACCGTAAAAATTATATTTACGTCGCGCTTAATAAGGTTATCGACGGCAACGCCAATATCCACGGGCCCTCGCGAGGTACCCAGAACCGTGCCGCCTTCCTTATGAATGTTATGAACAAATTTTGATGTAAGCACAACAGGCTCCTTCCCTTTCATAGGATCCAAACCCTGGTAACCTCCGCGAAAACCAAGTACTTCTTTCACTCCATAAGCGTGATGGAGCTCCAGGAATAAAGATCGGATAACATTGTTTAAACCGGGACAAAGTCCACCACAGGTAACAATGCCTGCTCGCGTGTTCGCGGGATCAAAAAAAAGTTTGGAACGTGGGCCCGCCAATTCGAATGTCAACGCATCTGTTGGTGCTGATGCAGGATCGATTATAATATTCTCGGGAATGAGAAGACCATCACTTACACTGTGTCCGATTGGAGACTTAAATTTTGCTTCACCCAAAACAGTAATGTTCATTTCTTTAATCGATTTAAATTTTACACAAACTAAAATTCGACTTGTAATCGAAGGATTGGAATATTATCCACGAGATAAGATGTATGGTTCTACGGTGAGGTTGATTCGTTTTATAAAGTCGTACCAATAATGCACGAAGACATTATTCTTCGGAAGTTATAGCAGGATGAAATAATAGAGTAAATTTTACAGTTAAACGCCGCTACTATTCTACATCACTCGTCTGCTCTGTTGCATCAAAATTCAAATTCAATTTTGTATTTCTCAACATAGGCATCAACAGCGGCGCCTATTGTGGGATGAAAAATATCCATTCCCAAAATTGGTAATAACTCAAAACGTTTGAGCTTGTCTTTAACAGGATCTTTCATTTCTGCAAAATGTAATTCAATCGCAGATTCATCCAATGTCTTTTTCAATTCAATAAGCATGTCAGCAGACGTTACATCCACGCTTGTAACAGGCTCTGCAGCAACAATCACCTGCTTTACCGGAGTGGGAGAATCAGCAATTGCTTTGATCACCTGTTTGTTAAACAGTGCTGCATTGGCAAAAAACAAAGGTGCATCCCATCTGAACAGTACCAGTCCAGGTATCAACCGGGCATGAGGATATCGTTTCAAATCGTGATAACCTCTTATGCCATCGACGCGCCCCAAAACAGCGTGGTGCGGCCGCCATCCATCCCACAGAAATTCTATCACTGCAATTACGATTGCCAGTCCTATTCCGGGGATCGCACCAAAAACAGCGACGCCCAAAAAACAGGCGATCGACAACCAGAATTCCCACTGTTGAATGCGAAAGATCCGGCCGAGGTCGCCCAATTCAAAAAGCCCGATTGCTGAAGAAATTACTACCGCGGCAAGAGCGCTATTGGGTAAGTTCTTTAACAGCTCTGCTCCGAATAATAACAACAACGCAACGGCAACAGCACCTACAACACCGGTCAGCTGCGTCTTTGATCCCGAGGCCTCAGCTACAGGCGTGCGGGAAGAACTGCTACTGATGGGAAATCCCTGGAAAAAACCGGCTGCAAAATTTGCTGCACCCAAACCAATCATTTCCTGGTTCGGGTCAACATGCGTTTTGGTTTTGATGGCATAAATGCGCGACAATACACTGGTGTCTGCAAAAGCGACTAACGCAACCGCGCATCCGCCAACCATCACGTCCTGCACATCTGCCCAGGGGATCCGTGGTATAGTAAATGATGGCAAGCCCTGCGGAAGCGACCCCAAAACCTTCACTCCCCAGTTCTCGTTAAGATGGAAGATAGCGGTGACCAGCGTGGCACCTACAACAGCCAGTAAAATTCCGGGCACACGTTTGAAGCGTTTAAGAAACATTATAACAGCCAGCGTGCTAAAGCCGATTATCGTGGAAGCCAAATTTGCTTTGCTGTCCATTACTGACCTGGTGATGGAAATAATGTTCCTGAGTGGCCCACTACTGTCTATGGAAATTCCAAGCATTTTTGGGAGTTGGCTGATCAATACCGTGAGCGCAATGCCATTCATATAACCATAACGGATGGGCTTGGAAAGCAGATCAGTGATAAATCCCAAACGAAATAGACCTGCGGCAATGCACACTGCGCCTGTTACCAGAGCCATCATACCTGCCAGTGCTACCGCTTTTGAGGGATCTCCGGCAGACAGCGGCAATAAAACAGCAAGTATAATTGCAGCCAGCGAAGAATCAGGGCCCAGCACCATGATGCGGCTCGGGCCAAACAGCGCATACACAAGAAGAGGTACAACAGTGGCATACAGGCCGCAAATGCCCGGTACTCCTGAAGCTTCGGCATATGCGATGCCAACAGGCACCAACATGGCCGTGAGCACCAGGCCGGCTGTTACATCACTTGTGAGCCACGACAATTTATAATTGGTGAAAGTCTGAAGGCCGGGGAGCCATTGTTTCCATCCGTTTGCTGATGAGGGTGTCGGTTCCATTAACTATTCTGGTTTTGTGAGCAATACTCGAAACTTCAGTTGCTTCGACCACAAATTAGCCCACACCTAATTACACGTAAACTGGCAAAAAGTTTTGTGGTATGGCGTCTTTTTACTCAGTTGGCCCGCTTCTGTCAATGACGTTTCGCGTGTTTAGAAAATAATTTCCTATGTTCGCCAACCCGGGGCCGCATCCTTGAATGACGCCGGCCATCCTAAACTTAGTAACTATGAAACAAAGGAATTTTAAAACGCTTTTGATTTTGATTTTAGCGCCGGCTTTCGGCTTTTGTCAAACGGCTAAAGAATTTGCAGAGAGTGGCATTTCAAAATCTAAAAACAAAGATTACCAGGGTGCCGTTGCAGACTACAATAAATCTATCGAACTGGATTCAACGAACTCAACTGTCTTCTTTAATCGTGGATTGGCTAATTCAAGACTACAAAATTTCCAAAGTGCCATTGCAGACTACACTAAATCGATTCAACTGAAAAGCGAACCGGGAACTTTTTATGCGAGAGCATTGATGAACATCGAATTAAAGAATTACAAAGCGGCGCTTGAAGATCTGAACCAGTCTTATGAAGCCAAAAAAGACAATCCGAATTTCTTTTTCTTCCGGGGTGATTGCAAATACTTTACCGGCGATTATAGCGGCGCAGTTGTTGATCTCGACAAAGCCATTGAAATGAAACCAGACTTCCCTAAAGCTTATCTTTCGAGGGGACTGACACACGCCAGATTAAACGAAAAAGAGAAGGCTTGCGCAGACTTCACCAAAGCCAGAAGTGTAAATCCAACGCAGGTAGAT
>Ga0318567_10000084_pt1 | contig 42721 bp, 34 predicted proteins | sample GRESIP088b5f20_FD_203691 | JGI IMG/M metagenome (GOLD analysis project Ga0318567, IMG submission 203691) | Tropical soil microbial communities from Luquillo Experimental Forest, Puerto Rico - GRE.SIPMG.088b5f20 | ecosystem: Environmental > Terrestrial > Soil > Tropical forest > Bulk soil...
GAAAATTTAAAATTTTGTTTGAATTGAGATTAGAATTTCAATTCTTTAGGTTGTTGTGCAGTGTGAGGATGTTGATCGCCCGCGTACACAAATAATTTTTTCACCATTTTGCGGCCCAAACGATTTTTTGGCAACATACCTTTTACTGCTCTTTCAAGAACAGCATCAGGACGGCGTTTCAACAGGTTTTTCGCTGTTTCTTCTTTTTTACCACCTGGATAACCACTAAAATTGATGTAAGTTTTGTCTTCCAGTTTGTTACCTGTGAAAACAACTTTGTCAGCGTTGATGATGATTACGTAATCACCACAGTCAACGTGAGGAGTGTAATACGCTTTGTTTTTGCCGCGTAATACCGAAGCAATTCTAGCGCACATGCGACCAACGGTTTGATTAGTACCGTCTACAACATACCAATTACGTTGTACGGTAGCCTCGTTTGCATGCTTGGTTGTGAAATGTAAATGACTCATTGTTTTGAAAATTTTTTAACCGGTGCTATCCCACCGATAATTTTAAAATGGCTGCAAAGGTAGCCACAACAAGGTCATTTTTCAAAGCATTTGAGAAAGTATTTTTACACGGACGTTTGTAACAAACTGATTTTCAATAAACTTTTTTGCATCTGAAAATAATCATCATGTAAAATCCAGTAAAATCGGGCTTTTATTTCTGCAAAAATAGCCTGTTCAAGACTTTGGACAGAAATTGATGGCCGGTTGAGAAGTTAATTCCGGTTGATTTTTGGTGGATTTCAGCAGCAGTTTGCACAAATTTGTCCGGATTGAGGTCATCCGGGCAGTTTTGGATCATTGAATTAACCGTTTCCAGCATCGCTTCGGGGTGAAATTGAATGGCAGCTACATTTTCTCCATAAGTAAAAAATTGGTTTTGACAGGCTTCGGAAGTGATGTGATTAACGCATTCGGCAGGCAGATCGAAAGTGTCTCCATGCCAATGGAATGTTGTAAACGATGTCTCCACATCTTTTCCTAACCAAATATCCAGGCCCGGCTTTACTAAAACATCAAACCAGCCTATTTCTTTATTACTATTACGATACACTTCCGCCCCCAACACTGAAGCGATCAATTGTGAGCCAAGACAAATGCCCATGACTTTTTTTCCTGCACCGATGGCATACTTAATAAACGTTTTTTCTGCCGCCAGCCATTCGTATAGATCTTCTTCATACACGCCCATCGGGCCGCCCATTACCACCAATCCGTCAAAATCCTCCAAAGAAGGAAATGTTGCCGATTCCCAAATTTTCGTTGCAGAAACTTCAATATTGCTTTCGGTCATCCATTCCTGTACATAACCTGTTTCTTCGAATGGAACGTGTTGTATGTAGTGAATGCGCATTGGAGTTATTCGTTGATGGTTGTTAGTTGATAGAACTCCCTGTAAATTTAAACCAGTAACTCTACTTTTTCGTTGTTAAATATTTTATCCTGTCAACTAACAACTATCAACAAACAACTATTTTTACTGCCAGCATTTTTACATTATGTACACCAACGAACAAACCAAGAGTCTTCAACAGGCGACCAAAGACTTGCTACAGCATCTGCAAGCCATTACGGCAAAGAACATTGAGCAGTTAAGAACAGCACTCCGCTTTCATGAATACAGATATTATATAGCAAATGATCCGTTAGTCGCGGATTATGAATACGATCAGTTGTATAAGGCATTGGAAGAAATCGAAGCAAAAGACGCTTCGCTAATCACTCCTGATTCTCCCACACAACGTGTTGCAAAAGGCCTTACAAAAGACTTTCCTACGGTTCAGCATTTGGTTCCCATGCTTTCGTTAGAAAACTCTTACAACGCCGACGACTTACTGGATTGGGACCGTAAGGCAAGAGAGTTGGGCAAAACAGATGTGATTGAATACTGCGTAGAACCTAAGTTTGACGGAGCGAGTATTTCCCTTATTTATGAGAATGATTTGCTCGTGCGTGGCGCTACTCGTGGCGATGGCGTTGCCGGCGATGACATCACTACTAATATCAAGCAGATCAAATCGGTTCCGTTAGCGGCTCGTTTTTCCGAATACGATATCCAACAGATTGAAATCCGCGGCGAGGTGATGCTTACAAAAGCCAATTTCAAAGCATACAATGATCAGCTTGCAGAAAATGGTTTGCCGCCATTGGCAAATCCTCGCAACGCTGCTGCGGGTTCTTTGCGTATTAAAGATCCTGGAGAAGTAAGAAGAAGAAAACTTGAAGCCTTTTTGTACAACGTTAGCTACTATATAAGAAGTAAAGAGCATAACGAAAAAAATGACCCTTTAAATACACACAGCGGCTCACTTGAAATGCTTTGGAATTTGGGCTTTAGAAGTCCTAACAAAGAGAAGAAAATATTCAAAGGCATTCAGGGAGTGATTGATTATTGCCATGAGTTTGAAGCCAAACGCGATGATCTTCCTTATGAAGTAGACGGCATGGTGATTAAGGTGAACGAAATTGATCTGCAGGAAAAGCTGGGCATGACAACGCATCACCCACGCTGGGCCATCGCCTTTAAGTTTAAAGCGAGGCAAGCGACTACAAAGCTTCGTGGTGTTGAGTTCCAGGTGGGCAGAACCGGCGCGGTTACGCCTGTTGCAAAGCTTGATCCGGTTGCTATTGGCGGCGTTACTGTTTCCAGCATTTCTATACATAATGAAGATTACATAAAAGAGAAGGATCTTAAAATAGGCGACAGCGTTCTTATCGAAAGAGCTGGTGACGTAATTCCACAAATTGTAAAATCGTTGTCAGAACTCCGTAAGGGCGATGAAAAAACAATTCATTTCCCTAAAACCTGTCCTGTTTGCCATTCGGCACTAACAAAGGAAGAAGGCGAAGCTGTTTGGCGCTGTATAAACATTGAATGTCCCGCACAGGTTGTTGAAAGGATCATACATTTTGTTAGTAAGGATGCCATGGACATCAGAAGCCTTGGAGAATCGAACGTGCGCAAGTTTTATGAATTGGGCTTTTTAAAAGACATTCCTTCTATATATAATTTACCGTTTGATAAGTTACGGCAGATGGAGGGCTTTGGCGAGAAATCCATTACCAATCTTCAATCCGCTATAGAAACTTCCAAGACGCAACCACTGCACCGTCTCATAACCGCATTGGGTATACGGTATGTTGGCGAAACCACAGCCAAGGCTCTGGCCATGCATTCCACTTATTTACCGGCATTGCAAGAGAAGTCAATTGAGGACCTGCAACAACTGGAGGACGTGGGAATAAAAGTTGCTACGAGTATATATCATTTCTTTCACAATGAAGATAATCTTAAGATGCTTCATGAGCTGGAACAGGCAGGCGTTAATTTATATAACACTAAAAAGAAAGAAATTATTGAAGGCAACCTTAATTCGCAAACCTTTTTGTTTACAGGAACGTTAATAAAGTTGAAACGAAGCGAAGCGGAAGAATTAGTCGAAAGGAACGGTGGCAAAATTCTGAGTGGTGTTAGTAGCAAGCTGAATTATTTGGTAGTTGGCGAGGACGCAGGATCCAAATTGGAAAAAGCTAAAAAAATACCCTCTGTTCATATAATCACCGAAGATGAGTTTTTGACCCTTTTGACAACTAAATAAATTCTACATTTCTCAATTTTGTTGTCATTTTTTAACTAAAAAAAACCTCGGAGATGATTAAGTTACTTTCCGGAGAGGAATGGAAGCCCTTGCAATTTACGGGCTGGAAACTACTACGCAGAAAATATGCGCTTTCCTCTCACGGCCGCATTGCCAGCTATACAGACAAGTTGCAGGAGGACGGTAAGATACTTACCGGGTCCTTAACAACAGGGTATAAGACGCTTAATTTACACCGACCGGACAGTAATGGTACTTTGTATGTACACAGGGAGCTTGCGAAGCTGTTTATGAAGAAGCCGTCGCCGAAGCATAAATATGTGATACATGTGAACCATAACAAAACTGATAACTCCATTAAAAATCTTGCGTGGGCCACTCTTGATGAAATGATAGAGCACCAGCAAAAAAGCCCTGCAAAGCTTGCCTACAAGAAGGTTCAGGCAAACAGGACCAATGGCCTTAAACTGAACGCTACTCAGGTAAGAAGCATTAAAACCATTCTTGCCAGCAAAAACAGAAAGCTTACTATCAAACAACTGGCCGATAAATATGGTGTTACCGAAATGACACTCTACCGGATCAAAAGCGGTGAAAATTGGGCGAGGATTTAAATAAATTGAAATTTGTAGATGAGGTAATTTGAAAGTCGGTTTCCGTTTCAAATTGCCTCATTTTTTTTGAGCTAAACGTAAGTCGAAATATTTAAATGCATCTTCCTCCTATCAGCATTTTCAAATTAGCACATTTTAAATTTTCAAATTAACTTCGGGGTCTATGCTTTCAGAAAATACACTCTCGTTTTTAAGCAAACTAAAGAAGAATAACAACAAGGAATGGTTTGATAAAAATCGTTCTTTGTATGAAGACGCGAAACAAGATTTTGAAAATCTGGTGGAGCAATTGATTGCAACCATTGGTAAAGATGATGAGGAGATTTCGTTACTGAAACCGAAGGATTGCACGTTCCGTATTAACAGGGATATCCGGTTTTCTAAAGACAAGACGCCATACAAAACCAATATGGGTGCTTATATAGTGAGAGGAGGAAAAAAATCTGTTTGTGCAGGTTATTACTTTCATTGTGAGCCGGGCAAAAGTTTTGTTGGTGGCGGATTGTGGATGCCTCAGCCTGCAGAATTAAAAAAAGTTCGTCAGGAAATTGATTACTGCTGGGATGAATTCAAAGGCATTGTTCAAAATAAAAAGTTCAAAAGCGTTTATACAGATCTAAGTCGTGACGCTGAATATACGCTGGCCAAAATACCCCGCGACTATGATAAAGATAATCCGGCGGCAGAATATCTGAAACTCAAGAGCCTCGTGGGTTTACACAATGTTGCAGATAACGACATCACTTCCAAAGCATTGGTAAAAAAACTGGGCGATGCATTTACTACACTGAAGCCCGTAATAGATTTTATCAATCGGAGCATTGAATAATTAATATAGCTATAACTTTTAAAAAGTTTAATAATCCCCTATTTTTGTAGGCCAAACAAATAATGAGCAGAAGAAAACGCATACAAATATGGAATACGCGAAACATCGTTTCTGCGGTTTTCATGCTGCTCGTGCTTAGTTTCCTTACGGTGAGCAACTCTTTCCTTTACAGCACCAAAATGGCGCTAAAGTCAAAGATTGCGCAAGACTCCGGCTCCACTCAAACAACTAAAAAAGCGGATCGCCCCTTACCCAACACAGAAGAAGAAAAGTCGCACCAGTCCTCTATTTCAAACAGCATGAATGAGGAATTTCTTCACGAAAGTCATTTTGTAGTTAATACAAATATCGAAACAAGCCAATCTCATTACGGGCATTTTTACCTCTTTTATATCGGAAAAAATTACGCTCAACTACACGCACAGCCTCCCGATTTAGCTTAGTCTCTCCAATCATTTTTACCGGATCAATCTCTTTACTGGTTGCATATGTTTGCCTGCTATTGACAATGGTGCAATAGTGATGTGTCTTTGCGTACACATTGCTTTCTGTTGCTGTGTTCAATCTCGTTGACAGATAGATTTCGACTGTGTGTCGTTGATTTATTGTTTCAGGCAATCTGCAATGCGGAGAGGGCGAATGCAATTCGCCCCTAAGGCAAATCATTATTGGATTTATCCGGCTGCTTATTCACATACATACTTTACTATTTTAACTCGTTTATTATGACTTCGAAAAAAGGTATTTTCAGCTTTTTTCCCTCAGATTTTGCATCCTCTATTGTGATCTTTTTGGTAGCATTGCCGCTGTGTCTAGGAATTGCATTGGGCTCTAATGCTCCATTATTTTCAGGCCTTATTGCCGGTATCGCCGGTGGTATTGTCGTTGGTATTTTTAGTGGTTCACAACTTAGTGTGAGCGGGCCCGCCGCAGGCTTGACGGCTATTGTAGCCGCAGCCATTGGCAAGTTGCCCGCGTTTGATGTGTTCCTTGTTTCAGTAGTAATTGCAGGTTTCTTCCAACTACTGTTTGGCTTTCTAAAAGCAGGTTTCCTGGGTGATTATATTCCGTCTTCTGTAATCAAAGGAATGCTTGCAGCCATTGGTATCATTCTTATTTTAAAACAAATTCCTCACCTGGTGGGCTACCACGCAGACTTCGAAGGTGACGAAACATTCAAACAGGCAGATGGTAAGAATACATTTTCTGAATTGATTATGTCCTCAAAGTGGTTCCTGCCGGTGGCTTTGGGAATTGGCATACTCTCGTTGCTGATACAAATTGTGTGGGATAATGTGCTGGCAAAAAAATCTAAAGCGCTTAAACTAATTCCTTCTGCATTGATTGTGGTCCTTGTCGGAACTGCCATTAATGAGCTGTTCATTAACTATTCACCGGCTTACGCTTTAAGCACCAAGCACCTCGTAAACATTCCGGTGGCTGCAAGTGCAGACGCGTTTTTCTCATTTTTCTCATTCCCTAACTTCTCGTACCTGACCAGCTTTGAAGTGTGGAAAACCGCAGCCACATTGGCTATCGTGGCGAGCCTTGAAACCTTGTTAAATCTTGAAGCAACAGATAAAGTAGATCCATTAAAAAGGGTGTCGCCGCCCAATAGAGAGTTAAAGGCACAAGGATTGGGCAACATTGTATCGGGCCTGTTAGGCGGGCTTCCCGTTACGTCGGTAATCGTACGTTCATCAGCAAACGTAAATGCAGGTGGTAAGACCAAACTTGCCAGTATTTTGCATGGCATGTTATTGTTGCTGTGCGTTGCGTTTATACCTGGTATTTTGAACAAAATTCCTTTACCTGCCTTGGCCGGCGTACTGGTGTACACAGGTTTCAAGCTCGCAAAGCCTTCTATATTCAAAGCACTTTTCCAAAAAGGCTGGGATCAGTTTTTGCCGTTTGTGATTACAATCGCAGCAATTTTGTTGACGGATCTTTTGATTGGAATTCTTGTGGGTTGCTTGGTAGGTTTCGTTTTTGTTTTGCGAAGCAATTTCAAGACGGCCGTGTTTGTCGTGAATGATGATAACAAATACCTTTTCCGTCTTAGAAAAGATGTTTCGTTCCTTAACAAACCAATCATCAAAAGCAAGCTGGAACTGGTTCCTGAAGACTCTGCCGTACTAATTGACGCAACAAGAGCTGACTTCATTGACAAGGAAATTATCGAAGTAATTGAAGATTTTATGAAGCATGCAAAATTGAAAAACATCAGAGTTGAACTGAAGAAAAGCCAGTACAAAACACAAGGTTTTGAACCTGCGCAAACAACAATGTTCGCCGCAAAGCAAGCAACGGAATTGGCACATTAATTAAACCATAATCAACATTTATACGTAATACCTGTTTGCAATGTTTAACTTTAACGTTGCAAACCAAAAAAACAGCATTAGAAATATGAAAGCTTACGAAAAATTATTGTTAGAAAATAAAGGTTGGGCAGCAGAGCAAGTAGAGAAAGATCCTGATTTTTTTGACAGGCTGGCGCATTTGCAAACACCGGAGTTTTTGTGGATCGGTTGTAGTGACAGCCGTGTACCGGCAAATGAAATCACCGGTACACAACCGGGAGAAATATTTGTGCACCGCAATATCGCAAACCTTGTGATCAACACAGATGTGAACTTACTATCGGTTTTGGAATATGCAGTGGTGCATTTAAAAGTAAGACACGTGATCGTTTGCGGTCACTATGGTTGTGGCGGTGTAAAAGCAGCTACCACCACAACAGATTACAAACAAGTACTGAACATGTGGCTTCGTAATATTAAAGATGTATACAGGCTTCATAGAGAAGAGTTGGACGCAATTCCAGTAGAAGAGCAACGCCTGGACAGACTAACAGAATTGAACGTACAAGAGCAGGTAATGAATCTTGCAAAAACATCCATCATTCAAAAAGCATGGGCAGATAGGCGAGCTCCGCACTTGCACGGTTGGGTGTACGGTCTGAAAGATGGTATCATTAAACCTGTTTTTGAAATGCAGGCCGGCACGCATATTGATCCTTTGTATGAGTATGATATGTCTTAATTAGTTGAAAGTTGAAAATTGAAAGTTGAAAATTGAAAATTAAAGAAGACCGAAAGCTGCGTTCCTTTTTTTCCTCCATTTTCAACTTTCAACTTTCAATTTTCAATTATATTGCGCCAAATACTTCCCTCCAATGTCAATTCAGGTTAACGGACTGGTTAAAAAATATGGCGAACAGAAAGCGGTTAATGACATTTCCTTTTCACTTAACAAGGGTGAGATAGTTGGTTTTCTTGGGCCAAATGGTGCCGGAAAATCTACAACCATGAAGATCATCACCGGCTATTTGCAAGCTGATGCTGGAAAGGTAACTGTTAGCAATATTGACGTTCGCGAACATCCTTTGGAGGTTAAAAAGAAAATAGGTTATTTGCCGGAAGCCAATCCTTTGTACTACGATATGTATGTAAGGGAATATCTGGATTTCACCGCCGGTGTACACCAGGTTTCCAATAAAAAAGAAGCCATCGAAAAAGCAATCGCCACAGTTGGATTAACTCCTGAAAGCAATAAAAAAATCGGACAACTATCCAAAGGTTACAAACAGCGTGTGGGCCTTGCTGCTGCACTGTTGCATGATCCTGAAGTATTAATCCTCGATGAACCCACAACCGGTCTTGACCCCAACCAGATCATCGAAATAAGAGAAGTAATTAAACGGTTGGGTGAGAACAAAACCGTCATTTTTTCTTCGCATATACTACAAGAAGTGGAAGCCATTTGCGATCGCGTGATCATCATCAATAAAGGCAAACTGATTGCTGACGACAGTGTTCAAAACCTGCGCAAACAAAGCAACGATAACTCCATTCGTGTGAGTTTCAAAGAATCACTGGAAGATGAATGGCTGCGTCGCCTGAGCGCCATCGAAACAATTACAAAAGTAAATACCAGCGAGTGGCTGCTAACCGCAACCGACGTTAATGAAGCAAAGAAACAATTGCTGGAACTGGCGCTGCAAAACAATTTGAACATAACATCTCTTCAAAGCGGCGGACAAAGTTTGGAAGATGTGTTCAGGAGTTTGACGCAGGGGTAGGAGTAAGTTGTTAATTGGTCATCGTTGACGATACGCTATTTATCTAAGCATAGCCTTTCAGGCAAGCACCCTTTCAAAGTTTGAATTTGCAATAGAAACCTGTAATTTTGGAATATGAAAGTTTTGACGTTAAACATACCAGACAATATAGACTTGGATGATATGCAAGTTGCGATGCTTGTGGCAACCAGACTTTATGAACAAGGAAAACTTTCTCTTGGTCAGGCAGCAGAACTTGCAGGATTGACCAAGCGGACTTTCGCGGAACTATTGGGAAAGTATGACGTTTCTATATTTAACTATCCTGCATCTGATATCGCAAGAGACGTAGCCAATGCATAAAACCATCATCTCAGATACAAGTTGTTTTATCATTTTGAATAATATAGGTGAGCTTTCCCTTTTGCAAAAAGTATATGGCAAAATCACAACCACTTTAGAAATAGCTGCAGAGTACGGAGAGTCTTTGCCTGAGTGGGTTGAGATTGTAAAAGTTATTGATCAATCTAAGCAATTGCTTCTTGAAATGCAGATTGACAAAGGTGAATCAAGCGCTATAGCGTTAGCATTAGAAACACCGGATAGTACAATTATTTTAGACGACAATAAGGCTAGAAAAATTGCAGACCAGCTTCGATTGCCTTACACAGGAACAATTGGCGTTATTGTAAAAGCAAAACTACAAGGAATTATTCCGAGCATTAAACCTTTATTATCGAAGATCAAACAGACGGATTTTCGCTTCTCCGCGGAGATCGAATTACAGGCGCTAAAACTGGCAAATGAATAGGCGCCGCGGAATATGGTATTTGCGATACAAGGGTCTATTAAGAACCACCAACCAACCACTAACAACTATTACCTAACTACCCTCACCCCCTCACCTGAGATTTAATAGTTATTTCATATTGTTTTCAAAATTTTCTTCAATAAACTCCACGAAAAGTTCAATAGATTTGCAACCAGTTTACCAAATGGTAAACGTTTTTTAAAATCTCAAATTACAAACGACATTACTTATGAGCTACATTACAGAAGTTCACGCCCGCCAGATATTGGATAGCCGCGGCAATCCTACAGTTGAAGTTGATGTTACTACAGACGAAGGTGCAGTTGGCCGTGCCGCAGTTCCAAGTGGCGCCAGCACTGGTGTTCACGAAGCAGTAGAATTACGCGATAACGACAAAAAGAAATATGTTGGTAAAGGTGTATTGAAAGCTGTAAAAAATGTAAACGACATAATCGCAAGTGAATTGTTGGGTCTTGAAGTTAACGACCAGGCTGGCATCGACCAACTAATGATAGACCTTGACGGTACTCCAAATAAAGGCAAACTGGGTGCTAACGCTATTTTGGCTGTTAGTATGGCAGTTGCAAAAGCAGGTGCTGAAGAAGCTGGTCTTCCTCTTTACCGTTACATCGGTGGTACAAACGCGAAAACTTTGCCTGTGCCAATGATGAACATCCTTAACGGTGGCGCACACGCCGATAACAAAATCGACTTCCAGGAATTCATGATCATGCCGGTTGGCGCTCCTGATTTCAGTGAAGGTCTTCGTTGGGGCGTTGAAATTTTCCACGCTTTGAAAACTGTTTTGAAAAAGAAAGGTTACAGCACAAACGTTGGTGACGAAGGCGGTTTCGCTCCAAACATCCAAAGCAATGAAGAAGCTATTGAAACTGTATTGACAGCTATCCAGGCTGCAGGTTACAAAGCAGGTTCACAAATCATGATTGCTATGGACGCTGCAAACAGCGAATTGTGGGATGCTAAAAAGAAAAAATACGTTTTCCATAAATCTGACGGAAAAGAAATGACCAGCGAACAATTGGCTAAATACTGGGAAAAATGGGTGAAAGATTACCCTATCGCTTCAATCGAAGATGGTATGGCAGAAGACGACTGGAGCGGTTGGAAAATGTTGACTGACCTTGTTGGTAGCAAATGCCAGCTTGTTGGTGATGACCTTTTCGTAACAAACGTAGAGCGTCTTCAACAAGGTATCGATAAAAAAATCGCAAACGGTTTGCTGGTAAAAGTTAACCAGATCGGTAGCATTACTGAAACAATCAATGCGGTTACTCTTGCTCAGCACGCTGGTTACAACACCATCATGAGCCACAGAAGCGGTGAAACTGAAGATACAACTATCGCTGACCTTGCAGTTGCTTTGAATTGCGGTCAAATTAAAACCGGTTCTGCGAGCCGTACCGACCGTATGGCTAAATACAACCAATTGATCAGAATTGAAGAAGTTTTGGCTGAAACTGCTATTTACCCTGGTAAAAAGTTGAAATTCGGCAGATAAGGACTTTATAAGTTTTGAGTGATGAGTTTTGAGTTTTGAGTGGCGACACTCTGGCTTAAAACTCATTTCTTTTTAAGGCAACCCCGTTATCCACAATCCAAAAGTCCAAAGTCAAAAACGCATACTTTTTACCCACAACTCAAAACTCACTACTCAAAACTTATAACTCTTACTCAAAACTCACTACTTTTACCCAAATCTCAAATCTTCATGGGCTTGCTTGATAAAATACCATCCTGGATCAAGAATAAGTATGCGCTTGTTGTACTTGGTTTTGTGGTTTGGATGATCTTTTTTGACGACAGGGACATTATTACAACCCACTTCCGCCAGCCTAACGAGCTTAAACAGTTGCAAAAGAGCGAATTGTATTACCAGGAGCAAATTGATCTAACAAAGGCAGAGTTAGAGGAGCTAAAAGCAAATCCCGCCACTCTTGAAAAGTACGCAAGGGAGAAATACTTCATGAAGCGGGACAGCGAGGATCTTTTTATAATTAATAAATAGCTCATCCATAGGAGTTAGGCTCCTATTTTCCAAAAAATATTGAGAAAAACGCAATAACTTTATCCTAAAGGCGTTTTAAACACGGACTAATTCCGAAACTGGACACTTCGGAAGATTTTATTACTGGACTTTAAATGGTTTGCTAATGAAAAGTTTTACACCTGAAGACATTTTATTGTATTTGTACAAAGAAACTTCTCCAGAGCACACAGCAGCTATCGAAAAAGCGTTATCTGAGGATTGGTCATTACAGGAAACCCTTCGCACTTTGCAAGAAAGTATGGAAGGTATCGTTGTAAATACCGTTTCTCCACGCAATGAAGCAGTTGCAAATGTGCTTAATTACGCGAAAGAAGTTATGGCAGAAACTGCCTGATTCTTTAGCAATAAAATGTAAAAATTATCGCCGTGGCAAGTGAGGCCATGGCGATTTTTTTTGTTTCACGCAAGGATTTCACGCAAAGGCGCAAAGGAAACAAGCAAGTCTCAACTTTCCATTTTCAACCCCCAACTATTGCAAGAAGTTGGGCGAATGCAATTCGGCCTTACCGCTCTCAACTGTGGCAGCATTGGGCGAATGCAATTCGCCCCTACCATTTTCAATTTTCAACTTTCAATTTTCAACTATCTTCACGTCCATGACGCGTAAAGAACGATATGCATTTGCACTCGACTATTTCAAGCAACATGCGCCCAATGCTGAAACAGAGTTGATCTACGACAATCCGTATCAATTGTTGGTGGCTGTTATACTATCAGCGCAATGCACAGATAAAAGGGTGAACATGACCACACCGGCGATTTTCGAGGAATATCCAGATGTGGAGGCATTATCTCACGCAACTTTTGATGATTTGTTTCCACTAATCAGAAGTATTTCTTACCCCAATAATAAAACGAAGCATTTGATCGGTATGGCGAAAATGGTCGTGGAGAAATTTCACGGAGAAATTCCCATGACCGTTGATGAGTTGGTGGAATTACCTGGCGTTGGCAGAAAAACGGCGAATGTGATTACGTCTGTTGTAGATAATCAGCCGAACATGGCGGTGGATACGCACGTGTTTCGAGTAGCGGCAAGAATAGGATTGACACTTAATGCCACCACCCCACTTGCTGCCGAAAAACAATTATTGGAATTTATTCCAAAGGAGCTCGTGCATATTGCACACCACTGGCTCATTTTACATGGAAGATATATTTGCGTTGCACGCACACCGAAATGCGATGAATGCGGCCTAAGGCCGGTTTGTAAGTATTATCAGAAGAATGTGAAGCCGGGCGTGAAAGCGATAGGATAATAGTTGTTGGTTGGTAGTTGCTAGTTGTTGGGCTTTAAGTGCAACATCTTTTAACAACAAACAACCATAAACTAACAACTATCAACTAACAACTACCTGATAAATATTCGTCTTCTTTGGCTCTGCATCTTCCCAATTTCTGGCAAAGCTAAAAGTCACTGTGGCGCTGCCTTTCGCGACAGCCGTTATGGAAAAAACATCGTCATTTGTTCCTCCAATGGGTCCCTTTGCACCGGCAGTTTCCGTTTTTGTCATTGCTGAAACTTTCACTACACCATCCGGCACTGCGTTAAAGCTCCAGCTATAGCCTGTTGTGCCACCTCCAGGCAATGTGATTATTTTGGTCTCGTTCACATTCATCGCTATATTTTCGCCAGCCATAAGAGTGTTTTTTAGACGAATACAAATAAAAAAATCCGGCCAAACTAATTTCACCGGATTTTTAACTATACGTGTACCTACATCAAGGTTTAAATGGTTAAAAAAGGGAAACTTTTCAACATTTAGTAGCACCCTACTTACGTACACATTACAACCGGGCGATTTGCCTGGTTGACGATTAGTTGATTTATTTAATAAAATTTTATTCCACCATTCTTATTGTCCAAAAGTCATCTGCTTTGTGGGCATCGGTTATGTACGCAAAAGGCATGTAGAAATAGCCTTTTACCGCCCAGGTGGTGTTCCATGAATTTCTTACAATAAAAACCTGTTTCGCGGAGTCGTATCCAACCGCCATTACAGCGTGACCGCCAAGAACACTTTCAGTAGATTTTGGCATTGGCATCATGCCATCTTTTCCTATGTTCATAAAGCTTTGATATACCGTAAAACCAAACACAAACGGATAGCCTTCTGAGAGGCAGGATTGCAATTGAAAGAGGTTTGTATTTATCAACCTTTGGTAACTTGTTATTTGGTTTTTCAATGCATCGGTATAACACTGGGCAGGAGGCTTTTTAGTAAATTTTGCTCCGGCAGAATTATCATCATCATATGTCCATTCTTTTTCAGGGCAAACGCCTTGTTTATTCAATGTTTTAATACCGTCACGGATAACAGCTCCACTATCCGAATTCACGGTATTAAGAATCACTCGCTCATTGTAGTAAATGAACAGACGGGACGGCATGAAAGCTTTCTTTTTTTGCTTCATTTGTTCAAATTCAAAAGCACCGGCCAATGCGTTTGCTGTACAGCTTCCTAACTGTCCCTGGTCATAAACAGGCGGGCATTTGGCACGCAGGTCTACTTTTGCAGGTAGCTTCTTAACAATTGTCAACGGAGCAGAGTAAAGGACGTCTCTCTGATCGGGCAGATCAGGCACCCAACCAAAACCATAGGAAGGTTTAGCGGCAGATTTTTTTGTTGCCATAGAATCTCAGTTTAATGGTTTAATAGATTTTGTTTGATTGAGTAAACACGGGATACAATTAAAAACGTGTAGGCGCTGTGGTTGAGGGGTATAAAAAATTAGTCGCCAGCTTTAGCTAAAAAGATAACCAAATAAACCACAAAAGGTTCGCCATGCTTTAAGCTGCAAACAAAGATAATATGCCGACGCAAGCATTGTCAATAGCTATCCCGCACTATTTATGCACTTTTTATTGTTTTATAAAAACTGATAGACATTTGCTGGGACGGCCATTTGCCGTATATCTCTTCAATTTTTTTATAGCGGTAAGTAAAAATTTCACGCAAAGATTTTTCTACCAATAAGCCATTCGCCCAACTTCCAATAAATCCAAATGGAACTTTGTAATGAACAATATCTGTCATTTCAACTCCATCTTTCACCTCATAAAAAAATGTTGATGATGCCAGAAGCTGTACGGGCCGTAGCGTTGCTCATCCACAAAATATTTGTGATGCTCCACATGAGTAATTTCAGTCATCCAGTACAGCGGAATTTTGAAAACAGGCTTTACTCTGTATTCTATAATTTGTCCCGCGTACATTTTATCACCATTATGCTGTGAAATAATTTTAACACCAAGCTTTGGCGGCGTAATAACCGGCAGCTTCGCAGGATCGGAAAAGAAACTCCAAAGCGCTTCCACCGATGCAGGAATGATTTGAATTGATTTTAAAGAATAGACTGCCATTTAGAAAAACAATAAAGTAAAATAGCAATTTTCGCACCCATGTTAAAAGAATATGCACATTGATTTTTTTACCTTTTTGAGCGTTAATTTTATAGAATGTCAAGCTTTCGTGAACAACTCGAAATGAAGTTTATTGAAGAATACAATAAACTTAACCCGCAACAAAAATTAGCAGTCGATAATATAGAAGGGCCGGTAATGGTTATCGCCGGACCGGGCACCGGAAAAACGCAAATCCTGAGTGCAAGAATTGCGAAAATATTGATGGATACGGATGCACGCCCGGAAAACATTTTATGTCTTACCTACACAGATGCAGGCGTGGTGGCCATGCGCAAGCGTTTGCTTTCGTTCATTGGTGCAGATGCGTACAAAGTAAACATCTACACGTTCCACGCTTTTTGCAATGATGTGATACAGGAAAACCTTTCGCTGTTTGAAAAAAACTCGCTTGATCCCATTTCCGATCTTGAAAGGATTGAGTTGTTCAAGGACCTTATCGATGCGTTTCCAAAGGACCACTTGCTAAAGCGTTATCGTGGTGATGTATATTTTGAAATAAAAAATTTGCAATCGCTTTTCAGCACCATGAAACGCGAAGGGTGGACCTATGAATTTATTTCACAAAAAATAGACGAGTACATAACAGATCTTCCAACACGTGATGAATATGTTGCGAAACGCGCCACCAAAGAGTTTAAGAAGGGAGATGTGCGCATAGACAAGATAGCGGAAGAAAAGGAAAAGATGGAAAAGCTGCGTGCGGCCGTAGGTGAGTTTGAAAAATTTCAAAAGCTCATGCGCAACCGCAACCGCTATGATTTCGACGACATGATAAATTGGGTGATTAAAGCTTTCGAAGAAAATAAAAATCTGCTGCTTAAATACCAGGAGCAATATCAATACATACTGGTAGATGAGTACCAGGATACAAGCGGAACGCAAAACAAACTTGTTTCACTGCTTATCAACTACTGGGACAAACCAAACGTTTTTGTGGTGGGAGATGACGACCAAAGTATCTACCGCTTCCAGGGTGCGAACGTAGAGAACATGCTGAATTTCGCGGACACATACAAACACGATTTGCTTACTGTTGTACTGACCAATAACTACCGTTCAACACAACCGATTCTTGATATTTCGAAAACACTTATTGGCAATAATAATGAAAGGCTGGTGCTGCAAATCGACGGGTTGAGTAAAGAACTTTTATCTGCCAACGCGAGACTACAACAGTTGCTTCATTTACCAATTATTAAGGAATATGAAACGCAGCGCCAGGAAATGATGGACATCACGCTGCAGGTTCAGCAACTAATGGCAGAAGGTGTTATGCCCGGCAGGATCGGCATCATTTATAAAGAGAATAAATACGGCGAAGAGCTTACACAATATTTCAAACTGCGCAATATTCCTGTATACAGCAAACGCAGCCTGAATGTTTTTGATATTCCGCTGGCGCAAAAAATAATTCTGTTGTTTCAATATCTCGCGGCCGAACATGATATTCCTTATGGCGGCGATGAAATGCTTTTTGAAATATTGCATTTCGATTGGTTCAAGGTTCCTCCGCTGGAGATTGCAAAGCTTAGCATTGAAGTTTCTGAAAGCCAGTTTGGCAACAACAAAACTTCGTTGAGAAGATTGCTCAATGAAAAAGCGATACTACCTGCAAGAGATTTGTTTACACCACAATTGCATCAGGGCCTAAAAACAGCCAGCCGCGTTATTGAAAAATTGATTGGCGATGTTCCGAATGTGACCATTCAAACACTTTTCGAAAACGTAATTCGCGAAGCGGGCGTATTATCGTTCATCATGAAAAGCCCTGAGAAAATCTGGCTCTTCCAGGTGGTAAATGCATTGTTTGATTTTGTGAAGGAAGAAACCAAACGTTATCCTACAATGTCACTCGCGCAATTGGTGAATGTGATTGACTTAATGAAAAAAGAAAAGATCACATTGCCACTAACACAGGTAAGCGGTAGTGATAAAGGCGTCAATTTGATGACAGCACATGGCTCGAAGGGACTTGAGTTTGAACATGTGTTTTTCGTAGGTTGTAATGCTGCATCATGGGAGCGCAAAAGAAAGCCAGCTGGCGGTTTTAGCATGCCTGACACTATGTTCTATTCACAACCAGAACAAAACGACGAAGAAGAATTGCGCCGACTTTTTTACGTAGCGCTGACTCGTGCAGAACAACATCTTTTTATTTCTTACAGCCGTTTTAAAAATGATGGCAAGGAGTTGGAACCATCTCAATTTATTGCCGAAATACAGGAAGTACATGCGTTGCCGGTGCAAAAAGTTTTTGTCAGCGATGATATACTTGCAGAGTTTTCTATTCTTCAATTTGGAGAATCATTGCAACCGGAGATTTCCAAAATGGAAGAAGACTTTGTCAGCCATCTGCTCGACAAGTTTGTAATGAACGTAACGGCACTAAGCAATTATCTCGCATGTCCGTTGCGATTTTACTTCCAGAACCTTGTTCGTGTACCGTCCGGTAAATCAGAAGCGACGGAGTTTGGATCGTCTGTTCACCATGCTTTGCAGCGCCTGTTTGAAAAAATGCAGCAGGACCCTGCAAACAATTTTCCATCGAAGGAAGAATTCATCAGCGACTTTGAATGGTATATGCGCCGACATCGTGAGAACTTTACACCGGAGCAGTTTGCGCGCAGAATGGAGTATGGGCAAACGGTTTTGGCAAATTATTATGAAGCTTATAGCTACACGTTTAATAAAATTGTTGCCATCGAGCGCAACATTCGAAATGTAACGGTGCAGGGCATCCCGCTTAAGGGAAAGCTTGACAAACTTGAGTTTGATGGTAAGAACGTGAACGTGGTGGATTATAAAACCGGTGATGTTGACAAGGCAAAATCAAAACTGCTGGCACCTAATGAGAAAGAGCCTAATGGCGGCGATTACTGGCGCCAGGCAGTGTTTTATAAAATTCTTATCGACAATTACCAGCAAAAACAATGGAACGTTGTAAGCACAGAGTTTGACTTTGTTGAACCTGATAAAAAGAAAGAATACCAACGCAAAAAAGTCGTTATTCAGCCACAGGATATTACCACGGTAACACAGCAAATTGTTGCGGTGTGGAACAAAATCCAGCAACGCGATTTTTATACCGGTTGCGGCAAAGAAGATTGCCACTGGTGCAATTTTGTGAAAGATAACCAGATGGCGGTGGCGCTGCATGAAATAAACGAAGAAGACGCCTAGGGGCGAATTGAATTCGCCCCCGCAAATCATTGTTAATTTCACCACAATAAAACACCCCGCCATCAATTCTCCCACCCAAAATTGCGGTCTCATCAAATTTCGTTATAAGTTTGCGGCTCATTATGCGAACAACCAAACACATACAACTCCCTATACTGGCAATCTTTCTATTGGTCATTGCATTCATCTGGCAATTCACCAGTTGTGCCGTAATCGTAGCACCAACTGGCGGCCCGAGGGATTCTTTGCCTCCGGTATTGTTAAGCGCAGTGCCGAAAGATTCACTCAAAGGCTTTACCGAAAAAAAGATCATATTTGAATTCAACGAGTATGTGGAAGTAAAGGACATTCAAAAGAACCTGATCGTTTCCCCATACCCAAAAACACTTCCGAGCGTCGAATACAAGCTGCGCACAGTCACGGTTCGTCTAAAAGACACTTTACAACCTAACACCACTTACACGCTCGATTTCGGCGACGCAATCCACGACATCAATGAAGGCAACATCCTAAAACATTTCACCTACATTTTTACCACAGGAAATCATTTCGACAAAGGCACATTTTCCGGAAGGGTACTCGTAGCCGAAACGGGAAATGTAGACAGTACGCTTACTGTGTTTCTTTACAAAAACCGCGAAGATTCTGCTATATCAAAGCAGCGTCCAAGCTACATCGCAAGGCTCGACTCACTGGGGCGTTTCAATTTCCGCAATTTACCAGCCGATACGTTTGCACTATACGCGTGGAAGGACGAAGGCGCAGCGAGATATTTTGGCAATAAACAACTTTTGGCTTTTGCAGACAACTACATTGTAACCTCGGAAGAAAATCCGCCGGCGCCTGTAACATTGTATGCGTTTTTCGAACCGGAAGACACTAGCAAAAAATATACACCCTCGCTACCAAAACAACAAACACAAAAAGAGAAAGACAAGAACAAAGACGACAAACGACTCAAATTCACTATTGCTTTCAATAACGGCAAACAGGATATTTTGGACAGCTTACGAATTTCTTTCGAATCACAGATCAAAACCTATGATACTTCAAAGTTTGTTTTCACGCGAGGTGATTTCACACCAATCAATGACTATACTTTGAAAATCGACACGAGCAACAAGGATTTCACGCTGCGCCACAAATGGATCGCTGATACGCCATACCACATCATTTTAATGAAAAATTTTGCGGAGGACAGCACTGGAAGATTCATTACGAAAAACGATACGATCTCTTTCCGAACAATGAAGAAAGAAGAATACGGCTCGCTTCGTCTTCGTTTTACCAACCTCGATTTTGCAAAAAAACCATTGCTTGTACTCTTGCAAAACGACAAGATAAAATATTCTACTCCACTGGAAACCAGCCAGTTCAGAGCGAAGCTGTTTTTACCAGGTGAATATATTATTCGCATTGTGTACGACGAGAATCAAAACGGCAAATGGGATACCGGCTCTTTCTTCGGCAAGAAAAAACAACCTGAAAAAGCCACCACCATCAAGAAGAAGCTGACTGTGAAGGCGAATTGGGATAATGATGTGGATGTGATCTTATAGCAAACCATGAACTATGAAGTATGAACTGTGCTGTATTGGGAATGGAGTCAACACTCACTCTTTAAGGCATACCTCATAGTTCATACTTCATAGTTCATTCCGTACCTTTGCCCCTATGCAGCTCCCCTCTTCTTTATTGGAAAACGCGGTGAATGAATTTGCCAAATTACCGGGCATTGGAAAGAAAACAGCTTTGAGGCTGGTGCTTCATCTTTTGAAACAAGACACTGATGCTGTGCAGCATTTTGGAGACTCCATCAGCAAAATGCGCAAGGAAATTAAATTCTGCCAGCGCTGTTGCAATATCGCCGATGCGGACATTTGCTCCATTTGCGCCAATAGTTTGCGCAAGCAGGATATCATTTGCGTGGTAGAAAACATCCGCGACGTAATTGCCATCGAAAGTACGCAACAATACAACGGCACTTACCATGTGCTTGGCGGCGTTATTTCTCCGTTGGACGGCATCGGTCCGGATCAATTGAATATCGAGACGCTTTTAAACCGCATTCAGAAAGAAAATACACAGGAAATCATTTTCGCTCTCAACCCCAACATCCAGGGCGATACTACGATCTATTATATTCAAAAGAAATTGCAGTCTTTCCCTGTAAAAGTAACCACGATCGCCCGAGGCATCTCCTTCGGCGGCGAACTGGAATACGCAGATGAAATGACGCTTGCACGCAGCCTGCAGAATAGATTGCCGGTGGAGAGTTATGTGGCTGGAAGATAGCCCAGGACGCCGGATACTAGTGACCGGTATTTACGTGCACTACAAATTGTAACCGAATAATAATCATACAGTAGTACCGCTGGTACAAATAAACAGGTTAATTTAAATATTATTTAGTTGGACTTAAATAATTTTTTGAATTAATATAACTTACATGCTGCTGTCAGTAGCCGATCTGTGATTTGTGAGCCATCCACTGGCACTTCGTAATTTTCACTAACCTGGATGATTGTTTCTCAATTATAAAATCTGTAGTATGAAACGATTGTTGCTAACCGCACTCATCATAGTGGGCACGAATAATGCCTTTTGCCAGTTTGAAAACCTTAAAGAAACGCTTCAAAGGACAGACAGCATTAATACGAATCATCCACGGGAAAAACTATTTATTCACTACGATAAACCTTATTATAAAGCTGGCGATACGTTGTGGCTAAAAGGCTATTTGGCAACTGCAGATGAAAATATTGGAACAGATAGCAGTAAAATAGCTTATATAGAAATCATCAACCCGCAAAATGAAATAGTTAAACGCATTAGTACACCCTGTATTGCCGGAGGATTTTTCAACAACATAACACTAACAAAAGATGAATTCAAGCAAGGTTATTATTTACTAAGGGCTTATACCAATTGGATGCGCAATTTTGGCGACTCTCTTTTTTTTGAAAGCCACTTTAAAATAATAGATCCTGCATTAAATGCATGGGCGATTTCGTTCAAAAATTTATCTATTCAAAACAATCGCTTATCGCTTGAGGCAGTTCTCAAAAATCAAAACAAGCAGGCACTAATAAACAAAAAAGTTACAGTAAGTATACTCTTGAAAAACAAAGATCTATTCAGGTATCGCACATCTACAGACTATGTAGGAAACCTTCGCTTGGATACACTGCTAAAAAATAATCTAAACGGCCAGACAGTGGTACTTGAAATTTCCGATAGAGAGAATTTATTTTTACAAATGCCTGTTAAGGCAAAAGACAGTCAAAATATCGATCTGCAATTTCTGCCGGAAGGCGGAGCATTCATCGCTGGGAAGATGCAAAAACTGGGTTTCAAAGCGTTAAATACTTATGGCAAAGGAATAGATGCAAATGGGGTTATTAAAGACAGCAAAGGACAACAGATAACAACATTTACATCCATTTTTAAAGGTATGGGCACTGTATCATTCATACCTGAGCTCAACGAAACTTACACTGCATTCCTTGAAAATGGCCTTACATTTCCATTACCTGCTCCGCAGGAATCAGGCACTTTTTTGCAAGTAGTGGACAACGGAGACAGTCTTGCGCTACATATAGATGCCTCACAAGATCTGGTGAGCAAAGATTTTTACTTTTCTGCTTCATCGAAAGGAATTACGTGTGCCCGTGGCCGTGTGAAACTTCCATTCAACATGAAACTATCCAAAACTGTTTTCCCTTCAGGTATAGCACATTTTTTACTTTTCAACGAAGCCAACAATATCGTGAATGAACGAGTGTTTCTCATTTGGCACAACGATAGTTTAAAACTTGAAATTATAACAAACAAACAAGCCTATCTGCCAAAAGATAGTGTGATGCTGCTTTTGAAAGCAAAAAATCAAAATAATAAAAATGTAGAAGGACACTTTTCCATGGCGATAATTGATACCGGCCAGGTAAAGTTTTCGCCAAACATGGAAAACCTACTTAGCTATATGGTGTTAAGCTCCGACCTGAAAGGAGAAATAGAAGAGCCTTATTATTATTTCCAACACCCTCAACCCGAAGCTACTGACGCACTCATGCTCACACAAGGCTGGGTAAATTATAGTTGGCCAGGTTTGAAAATAATACATGATCACGAAAAAGATTTTTCCATTACAGGAAAAATAACGAACATATTCAACAAACCATTCGTGAATTCAAGTGTCACATTATTTGGTAAAGAAGGAAGTAGCAATGGTTTCTTTATGGATACTGTGACAAATGAAAAAGGAGATTTTACTTTCAACCATTTCCCATATTTCACAAAAGATAGTGTAACCCTTGTAATAAAAGCACTCAACAGAAAAGGGAAGGCCTTTAATGTAGGTGTCGAGTTACAGGAACCGAATTACCCTTCTTTCACGGCCGATAAAATTCTTGCATCAGGCGAAAACATCCTATTTGATACTGTGGCAAGGAGATATATTACTGACAACACTTTTTTAACAGAACAAATAAAAAAAGATGGTCGTTTTTTGCCAGAAGTAGTTGTAACTGCAAAAATGAAAATTAAGGGCTCGAAAAACCTTAATGATAATGGAGGTGCTGATGAAACCATTACAGAAACCACGTTAGATAAAACACCTAAAGAAACGCTATTGGACGTACTTTACAAAAAAGTTGACGGCTTTCGATTAGGAACAATGCCAAGAAGTCCATTACAGGCATACTTTATAAAATCAAACATTGTTCGTGTAATTATTGATGGTGTTGACCTGCATTTTCTTTACGAACCCACAACAGCGTCTCCTAACGAATGGGTGATATTTCTGGACACTTATCTCAAATACTTTTCTGCCGAAGACATAACAGCTATTGAGGTAATGAATTCACCCAAATACAACGTCGCTTATAAACAAAGATATCTTTCAATAGGTGAAATAATGAGTAGCAATCCTGTAATGATGGACTTTTCTTTCATTGAAGTCACTACAAAAACCGGTGAAGGTCCTTTTACCAAGAAAACGCCAGGCATTTATTTATATAAACCTTTAGCACCGTTTTTTGGCAAACAGTTTTATAGTCCGCGATACTCCTCGTCTGACGAAAAAACCATATTTCCAGACGTTCGCTCCACCGTTTATTGGAATCCGGAAGTAATAACTGATCGTAACGGCGAAGCTCGTATTGCTTTTTATACAACAGAAAGCAAGAGTGGCTATATTATTGTTTTACAAGGAGAAGGCTTCACAGGAGGCATTGGCGTTTTGTATAAACCGCTGCCAGTTGCCAGCGACCAGAAGCCAGTTGCCGGTGCTTTATGTGATTTTACAAAATGCAGACATCGTTCCATATGGGGAATATTGCCGCTGCCTACTTGCACCATCCTTGCATCTTCAAAAGCTTTTCACTACCTTTGCCCTGCTTTTGCAGGCAGATTTGTTTATTGTTCGGCCTGCGTAGTATTTGAAAAACTGAACTAATAAACGATTGAAATAACCGGACTCTTTCTCCATCTATATTTCCCTCGTTAATTCGTTTAGTGTTTCATTTTTGAATGGCTATGCACATTGCCCAATAGAATTCCTATTGTACAAGTGTGCGACGCAACAGAAGTTCATAATAGCAATGCAGATGACTCACAACAAATGGTAATCGTCCTTTGAATTTGAATCATACATTGTTACTAAAAAGGGAAGTCTTGCAAGTAAGCATTTGAGCCCTGATTTGGCTTTGCTTGCGTCGCACTCTTCAACATTTGGAACTTAGTTGAACGACGGGTTTTTGATTTTTTAATTTTAAATTTTGACTTATCATGGCTGATATCAGAAAGGAACTCGAAAACCGCATATTGGTGATCGATGGCGCCATGGGCACCATGATCCAGCGCCATAAACTTACAGAAGAGGATTATCGTGGTGAACGCTTTAAAGATTGGCACAGCGACGTGAAGGGTAACAACGACTTGTTAAGCATCACGCGGCCTGATGTGATCATTGGCATTCACAAAGAATATTTGAACGCCGGCGCAGACATCATTGAAACCAACACTTTCAGCAGCACGGTGATCGCGCAGGCAGATTATGACATGCAGGCGTTGGCATATGAATTGAACGTTGCCTCTGCACAATGTGCAAGAAAAGCAATTGAAGAATATAAAGCTGAAACCGGCGACACTGCTCCTAAATTTGTTGCGGGTGCCATTGGCCCGTTGAATAAAACATTGAGTTTATCTCCGGATGTAAACAATCCCGGTTACCGCGCTGTAACATTTGACGAAGTTGCCGAAGCTTATACAGAGCAGATCCGCGGCCTTGTTGATGGCGGCGTTGATGTGATATTGATTGAAACCATTTTCGATACACTGAATGCAAAAGGTGCAATTTTCGCAGCGAAGAAATTCTTCCGCGAAAACAAATTGCCTGAATTGCCAATCATGATCAGCGGAACAATTACCGATGCCAGTGGAAGAACTTTGAGCGGACAAACGCTTGAAGCGTTCTACATTTCCGTGGCACACGCAAATCCGTTGAGCGTTGGTCTTAACTGTGCATTGGGAGCAAGTGAAATGCGTCCTCACATTGAGGAACTTTCGCAAATAGCAAGCTGCTATGTTTCTGCTTATCCAAACGCAGGTTTGCCAAATGCAATGGGTGAATACGACGAACAGCCACACGAAACTGCTCACTTCCTCGAGGATTGGGCGAAAGAAGGTTTCGTAAACATCGTTGGCGGTTGCTGCGGCACAACACCTGATCACATCAAGCACATTGCAGATAACGTGAGAAAGATTAAGCCGAGAGAGTTGCCTGTTGTCGAAACAGTGTTAATGTAGAGGCGAATTGAATTCGCCCATTGAATTCGCCTGCTGTCCGACTATTAATTTTTAATTATTAATTATTAATTACTCAATGAGTATTATTAAGCCTTACTTGCGCCTTTCCGGCCTTGAGCCTTTGGTCGTGCGACCTGAAACTAATTTTGTGAACGTGGGTGAAAGAACCAACGTAACAGGTTCCAAGAAGTTTGCACGTCTTATCAAAGAAGGCAATTATGAAGAGGCGCTTAGCGTTGCCCGCCAGCAAGTGGAGAATGGCGCACAGGTTTTGGATATCAATATGGATGATGCGTTGCTTGACGGTGTGCAGGCGATGACAACATTCGTCAATCTTGTACAAAGCGAACCAGATATTGCGAAGATCCCTTTGATGATTGACTCTTCTAAGTTTTCGATTATTGAGGCGGGTTTGAAGTGCTCACAGGGAAGATGTATTGTGAACTCCATTTCCATGAAGGAAGGGGAAGAAAAATTCATTGAGCAGGCATATGTGTGTAAAGACTTTGGTGCGGCTGTAATCGTTATGGCTTTCGATGAAAAGGGACAGGCAGACACAATGGAGCGCAAGGTCGAAATATCTGAACGTGCTTATAAAATTCTTACTGAGCAAGTCGGTTTCAAACCGGAAGATATCATTTTCGATATCAACATTTTTGCGATCGCTACGGGTCTCGAAGAGCACAACAACTACGGTGTTGACTTCATTGAAGCGACACGTATCATCAAACAGAAATTTCCTTTAGTTAAAATAAGTGGTGGAGTAAGTAACCTTTCATTTTCTTTCAGAGGAAATGAACCGGTGCGTGAGGCAATGCATGCGGTATTCTTGTACTACGCGATCAAAGCTGGTATGGACATGGGTATTGTGAATGCAGGCGCATTGATGGTGTACGATGAAATTGAACCCGCATTAAGAGATCTTTGCGAAGATGTAATCCTCAATCGTAACAACGACAACAACGAAGCGACCGATAAACTGATCGCATTTGCTGAAACTGTTAAGAGCAAAGGAAAAGAAGAAAAGAAGGATGAAGCATGGAGAACCGCATCTGTAGAAGAGCGCTTGAAACATGCGCTGGTATTAGGTATCACTGACTACATTGATGCTGATACGGAAGAAGCGAGACAAAAATATCCAAAACCTCTTGACGTAATTGAGGGCCCGCTGATGGATGGCATGAACGTGGTGGGTGATTTGTTTGGTGCAGGTAAAATGTTCCTGCCGCAAGTAGTAAAGAGCGCTCGTGTAATGAAGAAAAGCGTTGCCGTTCTTACTCCATACATTGAAGAAGAGAAAAAGAGAAATCCGAAAACATCACAAGGTGGCGCCGCGAAAATTTTATTGGCAACAGTAAAAGGCGACGTACACGATATTGGTAAAAACATTGTTGGTGTTGTATTGGGTTGTAATGGTTATGATATTGTTGACCTTGGTGTAATGGTTCCTACAGATAAAATCTTGGAAACTGCACAAAAGGAAAATGCAGACATCATTGGGTTGAGTGGTTTGATCACTCCTTCGCTTGATGAAATGGTGCATGTTGCAAAAGAGATGAAACGTCGCGGTATGAAACAGCCTTTGCTAATCGGTGGCGCTACAACTTCACGCACGCACACCGCGGTGAAAATTGCTCCTGAATACCAGGAAGGTGTTGTGTATGTGTTGGATGCATCAAGAAGTGTAACCGTTGCAGGAAGCTTGTTGAACAAAGATCAGAAAGGTGAGTTCCTTAATTCTATCAGTAAAGAATACACGAAATTAAGAGACGACTTTGCGAACAAAAAAGTAGTGAAGACTTATCTGCCGTTTGCAGATGCGCAAAAGAATGTAGCCAAAATTGATTGGGACAACTACACTCCTGTTGCGCCTACGTTCACAGGCACAAAAGTATTCGACAACTTCGATCTAGCAGAAATCGCTGAATACATCGACTGGGCGCCATTCTTCATCGCATGGGAGTTGGGCGGCCGTTTCCCGGATATTTTAACGGATGATGTAATTGGTAAAGAAGCAACGAAATTGTACAATGATGCGAAAGCGTTGTTGCAAAAAGTGATAGATGAGAAATGGTTATCGGCAAAAGGTGTTATTGGTTTCTGGCCGGCAACGAAAACAGCTCCGGATTCAGTGCTAGTTACTTCTCATACAAACGAACCTGTGAAGCTTGAGTTTTTGCGCCAGCAAATTAAGAAGGCGGCGGATCAACCAAACTTCTCTTTGGCTGACTATATTAAACCTGCAGATAAGGGCTCTGATTTCATGGGCGCATTCAGCGTTACTATTCAAGGCATCGAGCCGCATATTAAGAAGTTTGAGGCAGAGCAGGATGATTATAACAAGATCACACTGCAAGCGCTTGCAGACAGGCTTGTAGAGGCTTTCGCAGAGTGCCTGCATGAAAAAGTGCGTAAAGAATACTGGGGTTATGGTAAAGGCGAAACGTTATCGAATGAAGAATTGATCAAAGAAAAATATGTAGGTATCCGTCCGGCTCCGGGCTATCCTGCATGTCCGGATCATACAGAGAAATACAAACTGTTTAATTTATTAGGCGGCGAAGCCGTGACCGGTATTCACCTTACAGAGTCTCTTGCAATGTATCCTGCGGCTTCTGTCTGCGGTTGGTATTTTGCAAATCCTGATAGTAAATATTTTGGCGTTGGTAAAATAGAAAAAGACCAGGTGGTTGATTACGCTGCAAGAAAAGGAATGGATCTGGAGGTGGTTGAAAGATGGTTGAGCCCAATTTTGGAATACGCTTAGTTTTTCTACGATGTACAAAACTCGTTCTGAAATAACTCCCGAATATCTACCACTAAGGCACTAAGGACACTAAGCCGCACTAAGGGTTGTTTAAATTTAGACCTCTCTTAGTGAAACTTAGTGCCCTCAGTGCCTTAGTGGTGAATTAAGGTCTCACGCATGTTTCAGTGCTTCTCTTTTTGTCAAGCTCGAGACACGAGTCTCTTCCACAAACTTCTGCACGGCTTTCATGTTGTGTCGCGCATATTGCCTTAGCGCCCAGCCCATGCCTTTTTGAATAAAAAATTCTTTTGATTCTGTCAATGCCTTGCAGTGTCTGAATAACAATTGCTCATCCGTTTTTAATTTGTATTGCAATTGAAAGATCATGCTAACCCGCTGCAACCACATGTTATCTGACTTGTTCCATTTGGCTGTTAACTTTTGCATTTGTTTGGGAAATAAAACAAAATAATTTCCTGCCCAATCAGTGGAGATAGCATCAACTGAATCCCACCAGCTTTTTGATGTGATGCAGTATTCAATCAGTTCGAGAAAATCTTCCTTCCATTGCTTTTTCATCTTTGCTGCCAGCTCGATGGCAATGTATTGCCACTCACGTTGAGGTTGTTGCCACATCCATGTTACAAGTGCTGGCAATTCTTCGTATGAGGGTAAAGATTGTGCAGCAATAAATTCTTTGAAGATCATTCTTCTCTCCGGCGTTTTTAAACCATAGTAAGAAAACATGTTGCGCATGTAAGCAGATTGGCCTTCTGCGATTGTTTTATTGGCACTCTCTTCGAATAGTTCTTGTAGTGGCAGGAGATATGCTGGTGCTTTTTTCATGTTATTATTTTAGCAGTGCTTATTGCGAGTCCCTCATTTACCACGTAGGCACTAAGAGCACTAAGTTACATTAAGACGCCATAAGTTTTATTCAACATCTTAGTGAAGCTTGTGTCCTAAGTGGCTTAGTGGTAAAAGAAGTTGCGAAGCATCGCTATCGTATGATCAAAACAGTACCTTTCCTTGCAAAGATTTCTCCATTATCACATTCTGCTTCCACGAAGTAAACGTAAGTACCCGTTTCAACAAAGCTGCCGTTCACTTTTCCATCCCACGCAGCGTTCTGATCGCCTATTTGGAAATTACTTCTCTCGAAAATGATATCACCCCAGCGGCTGAAAATTTGGAAGTGTTTTATTTGCTTGATGCCTTTTCCTTTCAGATTAAAGAAATCATTTTTCCCATCGTTATTAGGTGTGAAAGCATTTGGTACAAACAGTCCTTCTGAGCAAACAAGTTTTATATTAAGCGTATCGGATGCTTTGCAACCAAATTGTGTTTGACCGACCACGATATATGACATGTTCTCACGTGGCGCTGCAACAGGTGATTCACAATTTGAACAGCTCAAATATACTGAAGGCAACCACGACCATTTCACAACATCGCTACTTCCTGTTGCATTTAGATTAACGGTATTGCCCGTAGGCAATTGAATGTCGGGACCTGCATTTACTGTTGGCAATGGTTTTACATCAACAGTTATTTTTCCCATGCTCGTAAAACAGTGATGGGCATCGGTGCCGGTCACAGTGTAAGTTGTAGTAACCATTGGCGTTACAATTGGATGATTGCTTGTAACATCATTCAATCCATCGCCAATCCATGTATAAGTAGCAGCGCCGCTCACCGGCAACTCTATGCTGCTTCCTTGACAAACAAATGTATTCGCGGGCACTGTTATAGTAAATGGTTGCACTACAGTTATCAACGTTGAATCAGTGCTTGTACAACCAAACTCGTTCGTTGTGTTTACTTTGTACAAAGTTGTTGCAAGCGGGCTAACATTTGGCGAAGCGAGACCATTGTTGCCTTGCGACACATCAGGTGTCCATACAAATTGATCTCCATCGTGTGCATTTAATTGAATGGATTTACCCAAACAAATTGTTGAATCCTTTGGCTGCAGATTTATCTTAGGACTTGTATGAATCACGATCGCATGAGAGATGGTGTCACTGCAACCATCCTTACTTACGATCAATGCAACATTGTAAGAACCTGCTCCGTGATAGATATGTGCAGGGTTTTGCACAGCACTGTCTCTGCCGTCGGCAAATGTCCATCGCCACTTAACACCCTCCAGATCGGCCGATCCCTTAAATAATACATTCACATTTTCGCATCCATAGTCCGGCGCATCAATGCTGGCTTTTGGCCGGTGCACAACAACTACGGAATCTCTAAATTGTTTTTCACATCCGTAAAAAGTTTTTACATCCAGCAACACCGGGTATTTGCCAAGTGTATTAAAATCAAATTGCGGATTGCTTATCACGGAAGTATCTTTCGCAATGCCTGTTCCAAAATTCCACTTGTAGATCAAAGGCTGTTGCAACACATCTCCCGAATAACTTTTCACTTTCGGTGTAAAGCTCACTATTCCTGAATCGCAGACCATTGCAGGTGATTTCGAAAAACCAACATTCAAAGAATCGATTATAATTTCTGTATCAATTTCAGAAGTAGATGCGCAATTGCTTCCGTCCTTTAACAGAAGCGCCGGTGTATAGGAACCAACACTGTTGTAGGTATGAACAGCAAATGTATCCGTTGTTTGCACGGTGTTGCCATCGCCAAAATCCCACGTGTAGGAAGTTGCATTTTTGACAATGGCGCTTAGGGTTATTTTCTGCTGTTTGCATCCATAGGTTACATCAGCAGAAAGTATTGCATAGGGACCTTTTACTTCGATGGTTTGCACGGAAGAATCCACGGAACTATTATTTCCATAAGCGTAAAGAATCACTGTATATATACCAGCGTTCTGGTAAGTGTGTTTAGGGTTTGGAAGATTATCCGCTACACTGCCATCACCAAAATCCCATAAAATGCTATTTGCATATTGAGATTTGCTGTTAAACGTTGCCACCAATGGCGGGCAGGAATTATTATTCAAATAAGCTGTTGTAAAATCAAACGCAGCAGTGACGTATTTGATCCCTATTATCTTCGTTGCAGTGTCAGAACAACCAGATGTAATGTTTGTGGCAACAAGCGTCACCGTATCTACGCCAACTTTACCGTAATATTTTTGAGGATTGTAAGTAAGGTTATCTGTCGTATGGTCATAGGTAAATGTCCATTTAAATTTAAACCCGTCTAAGTAAGGATAGTTAACTATTTTATTATTGAAGCTAACGTAGGTATTTGGTTGCACCGCATCAGGATAGTAACTAAAATCAGTTTGCGGGCCGCTTATCGTAGCGCCTCCGTAGTAGATCGGTGTAGTAGCTGAGCAACCATCTGCATCCGTAACTTTCAACGAAACATTGTAATTGCCAGGTTTCGTATAAGTATAAGTAAGATCCTGCTTACTTGTTTGTGTAATTTTATTTCCATCACCAAGATCCCACTCCCATTTTGTAATCGCAGTATTATCTGATGTTGTGGATGCATCTTCTAAAACAATGGGCGATTTCAAGCACACAAGCTTGTTTTTAATATCAAATGCGGCAGTTGGTCCTTTAATTTTCAACGGCACATAATTGGTTGTGTCTGTGCATCCCAAATTGGCCTCGCTTAAAATCAAACGCAATCCTTTTTTTGTAACATCAAATCCGCTGATATTGCCCGTAAACCCAGTCGTCCAAGGTGGAGTGGTTGGATAACTGGCCGTTACATTCGCAAGTGTGCCGTCAAGATATTCCCATCTGTAGATGTAGTAATTGTATCCCTGGTAATCTGGGTTCGGGTTTGCCTCAAGATTTGCAAGTGTGCCTTTCAAAGTTCCGCTGGCGCAAACTTCAGGTTGCTCTACAGCGAGTTTCGGTTGCTGTTTTAAAAGCACAAAGGCATTTACAGAATCTTGCACAAAGCAGCTTCCATTGGTTGTAGTCAATACAACTTTGTATTTACCTGTCTTTGTAAATTCATGTTGTATTGTGGGCTGATCCGCAGACATATCCACAGTCGGCGAACCATCGCCAAAATCCCATGACCATGTAAGCGCTTTTTTTGATGTTTGCGAAAATGTCACTATACCTCTTGTTCCATCACACGTATTTTTTGTACCACTTATTTTTGGAAACGGTGGAGATACTTTTATGTAATCAATTTTTGTGATGGTGTCCCTGCACTGCCCGTTGGATGCAATCAGCTTTACAGTGAAGGTCTTGTCGTCGTAAAACTGATGTGTTGTTGTGTAATCGCCTGTTGCAAACACTGGTGAACCATCGCCAAAATCCCAGCGAAAATTGTTTGCATAACCCGCAGTATTATTTGTAAACTTAACGGGCGTGCTTCCGCAAATCTCGGTCGGCGCACTAAAATCAGCTTTTGGCTTTTCTCTCACATAAATAATTGTAGTTGCTGTGCCCGTGCAATTTCCTTTTGTAGTGTAACTCAGCACCACATTAAATTGTCCGATTGAATCAAACACATGCTGGGGCTGCTTATCCGTCGATTGTTTTCCATCGCCGAAGTTCCAGTTGTATGTTACAATTTGATCTGCTGCAGACGAAATAAAAGTTGCTTTCAATCCGGGACAACCTTCAAATATATCCGAACCAATGCTTATGTACGGTTTAAAAAGGCTCAGCGTTTTGTTGATCGTATTAGTACAGCCATTTCCGTTTGTCACAACAAGGCCCACGGTGTAATAGTTATCAGTCGTGTAAGTGTAAGATGGTTGCTTATCTGTTGAAGTCGCTCCATTCGCTCCAAAATACCATTTCCTGGAAACGATGTTTGCCGATGTGTCATTGAATTGCACGGTAACAGGGGTTCCGCAAACACCATTGGCATCAAAAGTAAAACCACCCGCAGGCGCGGGATTAACCGTAATTTTTTTGGAACCCGAAGCCACACAACCGCCATACATATCGATTAACGTTACAGTGGCCTCACCAGCGTTTTGGAACTTGTAGGTGAAATTCGCACCCGTGTTTTCAAAACGCTGCCCTTCTGCCTGCCAGATCGTTCCGGTACTTCCAGCGGTGCTTTTATCTTTAAATGTAGCGTCTGCATATTGACAAATAGTTGCAGGAGCATCAAAATCAATGTTGAAATTTGCGATGTCGACCTGTGTTGTATCACTCACAGCTTTGCAGCCGTCGCTGTTGCTTACATTTAAAACGGCCGGATAAGCTCCTTTTTTTCCGTAAACGTGCGAAGGATCTTTATCATCAGAAGTCTGATTATCGCCAAAATCCCACTTGTAACTCAACGTTCCTATACCATTTGTTTTGTTGGTAAATTGTACCGTTTCGTTTACATCGCAATACACTGATTTATTTACAGAAAATGCAGCCGTCAATGGCGCTTTCACTTCCACGAGATTTTTTTCCAGGCTCGTATAGCAGCCATAACTATTTGTTACAGTAAGACCGACCGTTGGCTTTTGGGCAAAATTATAGGTGTGTGTCACTTGCTGGTAATCGCTTCCTTTTTGCACGTTACCATCGCCAAAGTCCCAGAAATAATCACCAATCGAACCATCGCCTGCAGTTGAACTGCTGGCAAATGTTACATTAAACGGTGCACAGCCTTTTACATCGCTCGTGGTAAAATCAACGGTTGGTTTCTTGTAAACAGTTATTTGTTTTGAGGCTTCAGAAGAATTTCCACCATCCGTCACCGTTAGTTTGATCGTATAGGTTTTCTCTGTTTTATAAATCGCACTGGCCCCGTCAGAATTAGCCGAAGTATTTCCATTTCCCAAATTCCAGGAATATGTTGCATTTGCGGATGCTCCGGAAGTAGTATTTGTGCAGGTAATCGTAAGAGGAGAGCAGCCTCCAATTTTGTCGACCGTAAAATCAGCTTTCAATTGCGCCCACGAAACCTTGCTGAAAAAAATCAGAGCAATGGTCACAACAAAGCATAACGATTTTTTTACTTCAAAGACTGAAAGCATTGGCCATAAACAGTGTGTCAGTTAGCTACTAAGATTAACCTCTCTACTGTAAATTACTCTTTGCTTTTCAGATTTTCAACGATTGATCAATATGTTTAAAAAAAATAATATTAAGAACAGCCAGTACATCGAAACTTGTAAAACCCTCAACCTGGCGGGGACTGCTCCTCTCCTGGGGAGAAGATTAGGCAAAGCCTACCAATTTCCCATTTGCTCAGGTACAATGCGGTCCATGTGCTTATCGTCAATAGCATGTTCCTTCCAGAAAGGATCATATCTCACGAAAAAAGATAGCCACATAGAACGTGACAATCGCATAAGGTAGGGCTGCATAGCTGCCAGTAGTACGGAATTAAAGCCAAGCCACCAGAAAAAGCGCGAGTCTTCCAGAGAGAAGCCAATAAACAGCCACCATGCGGCAAAAGAGATGCCACAAACCATTAGGGCCAGCGCATAGCTCACATAGCCGGTTCCGTAATAAAATCCTACTTCAATTTCTGTTGGCTGTTTGCAAACGGGACACAGTGAGTTCATTTTCATACAAGTTCTAAGCTTGTACGGATTTTTTTCTTTGAACATTTCACCTTGCCTGCACCGGGGACATTTACAAGTAAGCACACTCCATAAGTATCCCGGATTTTTTTGCTGGCTCATATCACTCAAATTTCTGCAAAGATACGTAATAGCGAGCTGTTAAGGCTAGTTGGCTGAGGTTGGCGGTTTCTCCGAATGGTTAAATAATTGAAAAGGGAACACAGATCTTCGTGATTGTGATGATCTGTTAAGATTTTTTCCCAATCATAATAGATCGTGACAATCTTAAAAATCTGCATTCCATGTTTTTCTTCATTTTCAACTTTCAATTTTCAATTCGCCGCTAACAAAAACAACTATCAACTAACAACCCTTTCCATCTGCATGCTCCGCGACCCTTTCACGAGTAAGTGAGTGTTATGGAACTGCTGCTGCAGGAACCAGTCCTTTGCTTCCTCTGCATTTTGAAGTTGAATGAATGGATGTTTGATTTTCAGGAAATCGCCCCCAACCAGCACTACATTTTTCCAGGAATATTTTTCGATAAGACTTACGATGAAATGATGTTCAGCAAGGCTTTCTGCGCCAAGCTCCGCCATTGCTCCAAGCATTAGCACTTTATCTTTTGCATTCAGCTTCGCGAAATTTTCGATCGCAGCTTTCATGCTACTCGGGTTCGCATTGTAAGCATCAAGAATAATATGGTTTGTTCCCAACTCCATCATTTGTGAGCGGCTGTTGGAAGGAACATAATTTTCAATCGCAGATTTAATTTTTTCTGCAGGCACTTTGAAAAATTCGCCGATTGCAACTGCAGATAAAACATTTGGGAAATTGTAATCACCTACGAGGTGCGTTTGTATCCGCTCAATATTTTTTGTAGTAACTGAAAGAAACGGTTCGCTTTGTACAAGGCTTCCCCACACATTGCCTGTTGTACCGTAAGTAAACAAATGAGGAATGCCTTTGCTCATTTCACGCAAATAATCATAGTCCCACATTACGAATGCGGTGCCATTGTTCGCTCTCAGGTAATCGTATAATTCACCCTTACCTTTTTTAACGCCTTCTACTCCGCCAAACCCTTCCAGGTGCGCCTTTCCCGCATTGGTGATTAATCCATGCGTTGGCAAAGTATACGTGCAATAGCCTTCAATTTCTTTCTGGTGATTGGCTCCCATCTCTATCACAGCCATTTCAGCATCTTTTTTCACGCTTAGTAACGTAAGCGGTATGCCGATGTGATTGTTCAGATTGCCTTGCGTAGTATAGGTTTTGTAAGTTGTTGCAAGCACTGTGGAAACCAGTTCTTTGGTAGTTGTTTTCCCATTGCTTCCAGTTATGGCGATAAACGGTATATCAAATTGCTGGCGGTGATGTTTCGCCAGTTGTTGTAATGCAGTCAAAACATCTTCTACAAGTATTGTCCTTTCGTCAATGTGGTAAGTTGCATCATCAATCACTGCATACGCTGCACCTGTTTTCAGTGCATGCTCCGCAAATGTGTTACCGTCGAAAGAAGCTCCTTTGAGCGCAAAGAAAATCGAATTCGGCGTGATCTTTCTTGTATCTGTAACAATGGTTGGATGTTGTAGGTATATGTTGTAGAGTTGTTCGATGTTCATGAATCAAAAATAAATAATTGAATGAACTGAGTAACAGAATAACTGAGTTTAATAAACAAACATGCCGCACAGGTTCAGTTATTCTGTCAGTTATTGAAATAAAAAAAAGCCGTCCCGAAAGACGACTTTTTAAATATTTAGAACAGCATTTACTTTTTACGATTGTTCTGTTTTCTTTGCTTGTACTCGATACCGGATTTTCTGCCGTTACCTGCTGCACTACCCACACGGTCCATTGCGCAACGGAAACCTACAGTGCTCGCACTTTGTTCTTCTTCAAGGAAGCGGCGTGTACCGGGGCTCAACCAATAAGCTCTGTCATCCCAGCTACCACCTTTGATAACTCTTGAGTGATCGCTGATCAAAGTCGTTTTTCCGTATCCGTAAGAAACACCTGCAAGAAGTGAGTCACCATCAAGATAGTTGATTACATCACCTTTTTGATAGTTGCGGCGTTTTTTAGCTTCTTCATCAGTTACGTAGCGGTATTTAATTCTACCAAGGCTATCTCTTTCTGGTTTACCGGTACTCATATCAATAGTCTGGAAGTGGTTACCTCGGAAAGAAGCCACGTCATTTTCATCAGTTGAAGAAAGTGGACGGTAAACGTCTTGCACCCACTCACTTACGTTACCTGACATATTATAGATACCGAAACCGTTTGGATAGAATGAATTTACAGGAGCAGTGTAAACCGCGTTATCGTTCAAACCACCTGCGACACCCATGTTATCACCGGCACCTCTTTTAAAGTTAGCCAGGAATGTACCTTGCCAGCTTCCGCGACGTGTATCACGAAGACCGTTCACGTTTTGGCTCCAGGAGTAAACTTGTTTGTTTGTTACCAACTCTTCACCACGTTTCTTGTCGTTCTTAGTAGGCATTGGGTTCTGGTTTACATAACCAAGAGCCGCATATTCCCACTCAGCTTCTGTTGGAAGGCGGTAGTTTGGCAAAAGGATACCATCTTCAAATGTTACGTTAGTACGAGGCGTACCATTTGGATTCTTAAGCGGGTTCTTTTTAGAACGTGCGCCTTTACCAGGAGTTGCCTGAAACTCACCTAACAGGTAAGATTTAGTATTGAAGTTTTCCTGGCCGATACCAGAAATGTTTTTGATAGATTTATCGTTAATGAATCCTTTTTGGATCAGCGCAAGTTCGTTTACGCGGTCAGTTCTCCAAAGACAGAAGTCATTAGCTTGTTTCCAGGACACACCCACTACAGGATAATTATTATATGCCGGGTGACGGAAATAATATTCAACCATTGGTTCGTTGTAAGCAAGTTCGCTTCTCCAAACCAGAGTGTCTGGCAAAGCTCCGTTTCTAACTGCCTGGTATTCGTCACCATCAAACACGGTGTTGATCCAGTACAGATATTCACGGTAGTGAACGTTAGCCACCTCCGTTTTATCTATATAAAATGAGTTAACTGTAACGCGGCGTGGAATATTGTTCCAATCGCTCATCACGTCTTCTTCAGTTGCGCCCATTGTAAATGTACCGCCTTGTACAAACACTAATCCGGGACCACTGGGTTGTTCTTTTTCTAGGGCTACCTGGTAACCGCCTTGGTTTTTATCGTTATAGTTCCATCCGGTAACATCTGATTTGGCTTTTTTCTTACCAAACAGCTTTCCATCTTTACAGGAACCCATAACTGCGGCACAGGATAGGAGTATCGCAAAATTTTTCCAGTTCATTTTGTATGCCATTTATGCTGGTTTTAAATTGTAATAGGTAATAACGCGGTTGAATTGTAAATATTGTATCACCACAAACTATTGTTGCAGAATTGCGAATATAAATACTTTCAACATTTTAACATTATAGTAATTATTCCGTTTTTGGAACGGGCAGATCGTTAGTTACAACATCCGTGCCCGTTTACAACAAATCTTTGGCTTATTCGTTAAAGCCTATGTTTCAGCGAGTATTAATTTTGTACCCTCAAAAAATTACTTACCATAAGTAGCTAGTTTTTATGAGAATACTATTATTTTAGCCGCCGAATCATCCTCTCACCAAAAGCAATTAATGAAATAAATTTTTACTTCAAACCCCTGAGGCACGATTTTTTGTATAAAAATGGCTTTGTTTCAGAATTCACTTAAGGAAAATAAATCTATCAATGAAAAGAGCATTGAAATTAATTGTTACAGTAGCGACAGTTTTGAGTGTTAGTTATGTAAATGCGCAAACAGGAACGGCCCCTATTAATGTGACCACTACGGCGGTACCATTCCTGCGTATTTCACCAGAGGCAAGAGCAGGAGGGATGGGCGAAACAGGAATCGCGACCGCACCTGAAGCAAATGCAAACTTCTGGAACCTGGCCAAAACACCATTTAATGAGAGCAAAACCGGCATTGCGTTAAACTATACACCCTGGCTGAAAAAGCTGGGACTAAATGATGTATATCTTGCGACGCTTGGTGGTTACCACAAGCTGGATGAGAACCAGGCACTTACCTTCTCCATGAGATATTTCAACCTGGGAAATATTCAGTTTGTAAACGAAAATCAGCAGGAACTTGGCTCTTACAGGCCTCGTGAGTTTTGCTTTGATGCGGGTTATTCACGTAAACTATCTGAAAAGTTTGGTTTGGGCCTTGCTTTAAGATATATCAACTCCAAACTTGCCAGCGGCGACGTTTTGGGAAATGGTACAAACTACAAAGCTGCAAGTACATTTGCCGCGGACCTCTCAGCATATTATAATGGACTAAACGAAAACGGAGAAGGTTTTACAGCTGGTCTCGTTTTTTCCAATATGGGGGGCAAGGTTTCCTATACCAGCGATGCTAACAAAAAGGACTTTATTCCCGCAAACATGGGTATAGGCGGTGCTTATACAAAAGTATTTGACGAAGCCAATAAAATGACTTTTGCATTGGATTACAATAAGCTACTGGTACCTTCCTTTCCGCTTGACAGCGCAGGAAGAGAAGATTATAAAACGACCACTTCAATGGCAGGTTGGGGAAAATCGTTTAGCGATTGGCCGGGCGCAAGCAACATTTCAGCAGGTATAGAATATAGCTACATGAACCAGTTCTTTGTACGTACCGGTTATTTCTGGGAAACAAAAGAAGCCGGCGACAGAAAATACTTTACAGTGGGTGCCGGTTTGAAATACAACGTATTTGGACTTAACTTTTCTTACATCATTCCATCCGGAAGCGGTGTGAACCAAAATCCATTGTCGAATACACTTCGCTTTGGTCTTACATTTGACCTTGATCCGGCTACGAACGGAAGCGAAAACGCAGGCACTGAATAATTTTCTTAATTGAAAGTTGAAAATGGAAAATTGAAAATGGGTATCCTTTTTTCAATTTTCCATTTTTAATTTTCAAGCATTAATTTTCCATTTTCAACTTTCAACTCTCAACTAAATATGTCTTACAGAATAGGTTTCGGCATCGATTTTCATCAATTGGTAGAAGGAAGGGATCTCTGGATCGGAGGGATAAAAATTCCACACACAAAGGGCGCCTTAGGGCACAGCGATGCAGATGTTTTACTACACGCAATCTGCGATGCCATGCTTGGCGCGTTAAGCCTCGGCGATATCGGTATTCATTTTCCCAACACAGACGAAAAATACAAGAACATCGACAGCAAAATTCTTTTGCAGGAAACCTTCAAACTCATCTCCGATAAGGGTTATGAAATTGTAAACATCGATAGCAGCCTCTGCCTGGAAGCTCCTAAAATAAAAAAATACTCAGGTGAAATGCGCGAAACCATCGCCCGCATCCTCAACCTTTCCATCGACGATGTTTCTATAAAAGCCACTACTACAGAAACCATGGGGTTTGTAGGTAGAGAAGAGGGCTTGGTGGCATATGCCAATGTGCTGCTAAAGAAGAAGTAACTGAATAACAGAATAACTGAGAAACTGAATAAGAAGTACGAACGTGCGCATAATATATTCAGTTATTCAGTTTATTCAGTTATTCAATTATTACATTTGCACCCATGTCATTACAGGTAAAAATCATCAACCAATCAGCCAATCCCCTGCCGCATTACGCCACTTCGGGTTCTGCAGGCATGGACATCAGAGCAAGTCTAGAGGCTCCTATTACATTGCAACCGCTTGAGCGAACTCTTGTTCCAACAGGTTTGTTTATTGAATTGCCAGAAGGATTCGAGGCCCAGATAAGACCAAGAAGCGGACTTGCCATCAAGCAAGGCATCACGTGTTTAAATACTCCCGGCACCATCGACGCGGATTATCGCGGCGAAATAAAAGTGATCCTCATCAATCTTTCCAAAGAAGAACAAATGATCCAAAATGGGGACCGGATTGCCCAAATGGTGATCCAGAAAGTAGAGCAGGTAAGCTGGCGTGAAGTTGAAGCATTATCTGAGACCGAGAGAAATGCGGGCGGCTTTGGCCATACAGGCAAAATATAGTTTGGTAAAACATCTTGCCATGCAAGAACTTTTTGCAATAATCGTCCAACTTTAAAAAGTATTTGATGAAATTTTTTTCGACTCTATTACTGGTGATCAGCATTATTACAATCGTTAGCTGTCGCACCACCAAGAAGATAAATACAGCATTGTCTAAAAAAGACACTACGCAAATGGTGGTGGTAAAGGATGTCCACAACGATTCCCTCGATTTCATAAAGCAAACCTTGCATGCACTGGATTCCAACAGGATCGATTTCACTACTTTCTCAGCAAAAGTAAAAGTGGATGTTTGGGATAAAGACGGCAAAGAGCCGGATCTTACGGTTTTCATTCATATGCAAAAGGACAGCGTCATCTGGTTGTTGGTGAACGCTACTTTTGTCAACATTGAAGCATTTCGTATACTGATAACACCCGACAGCGTTAAAGTATTAAACAAAAAAGACAAAATAGTTGAATTACGCTCCGTGAATTATTTGCAGGAACTTACACATTTGCCTATTAAGTTTTCGACGTTGCAGGATCTGCTGGTTGGCAATCCGATATTCATCGATACAAATGTTGTGTCTTACAAAAAGAATCCTGATAATCTTACTATGCTGATTGTGGGAAATCTATTCAAAAATTTGCTTACGATCAATAGCAATTTGAATGTTGTTACCAATAGCAAAATGGATGATGTGGACCCTACGCGTAACCGCACCTGCAACATTAGCTATGGCAACTACGAAAAATGGGGCTCAAAAAACTTTCCAAAATTCAGAGAGCTGTCTATCGTTGAAAAGTCTAAGATCGATGTGCAGATGGACTTTAAGCAATATAGCTTTAACGAAACTTTAAGCTACCCTTTCAATATTCCGAAAAATTATAAGGTTCAATAAGCGTTAAACTTTTATATTTGATCAAATGGGCAGCAGTGTCCTTTCTGATCTTATTCAATGCTAAACCGCAATAAATTCAAAGCATGACTAAACCATATTTTCTTTTACTAGCCATTCTTTTTACGGTCAATTGCATAGCGCAAAATCCTACCAGTGCTGATCTCAAGAAAAAACAGGCTGATATTCAGAATGAGATCGACGATTTGCGTAAAACTCTTGATCAAACTAAGAAGTACAAAAAAGAAAGTCTTGGCCAACTTGCTTTGATTCAAAAAAAATTGCATTTGCGCGAACAGCAGGTTGCACTTGTAAACCAACAGATCAATTCTATTCAGGGAAACATCAATCAAAACTGGAGAGAAATTGTAAAGCTCCGCGGCGAACTTGACACACTAAAAATTCAATATGAAAAAAGCGTTGTCTATGCTTATAAGAACAGAAGCAACTACGATTTTTTAAACTTCCTTTTTTCATCCTCCAGCTTTAATGATGCTTTGAAAAGAGTGGCATACTTAAAATCATATCGTGCGTACAGAGAACAGCAGGCCGAAAACTATCGCACCACACAGCAATTATTACAACAAAAAATATCCAGCCTAAACGATAACAAAAAACAAAAGAACGAAGCACTTGAGGAACAAACCAAACAAAGAGCCGTTCTTGAAGAAGATAAAAAAGAGCAGGATGTTGTTGTAAACAAATTAAAGACAAGAGAGAAAGAACTTAACAAGGACATGAATGACAAACGCAAGCAGGATATTGCTTTGCGTAATGCCATTAATGCAGCGATTCGTCGTGAAATTGATGCGGCAAGAAAGAAAGCAATGGCTGAGGAAGCGGCGGCAAAAAAAGCAGCAGAAGCAAAAAAAGCCGCAGATGCAGCTGCAGCTAAAAAAGCAGCGGCCGATAATGCAACAGCTAACAATGCTTCAAAACCTAACACACCTGCAACAACAAATCCAACAACAAACCCGAGCACGACTAATGTTACCACTGTGCCGGCTAAACCAAAGCCTACAAATTCATATAATTCTCTTGAAAGAGAAGAAACAAGGGCCGTTTCTGAAAGTTTCGAAAAGAACAGGGGCAATCTTCCATGGCCAATGTCATCCGGTGTTGTTACCATGCATTTTGGAAAACAAAACTATGGTGGCGTAGTAACCTACGAT
>Ga0318567_10000087_pt1 | contig 41960 bp, 28 predicted proteins | sample GRESIP088b5f20_FD_203691 | JGI IMG/M metagenome (GOLD analysis project Ga0318567, IMG submission 203691) | Tropical soil microbial communities from Luquillo Experimental Forest, Puerto Rico - GRE.SIPMG.088b5f20 | ecosystem: Environmental > Terrestrial > Soil > Tropical forest > Bulk soil...
ATCGCATGAAAACATTGGTTTGTGTTACGCCGGGAACATTTGAATATGGAACATCTGAATTGCCTGAATTAAAAGAAGGTTATTCTTTACTTAAGATAAAAAGAATTGGTATTTGCGGTACGGATCTGCATGCATTTGAAGGCACACAGCCTTTCTTTTCTTACCCGAGAATTTTGGGACATGAATTGGCGGCAGAGTATGTAAGTGGTGATGCTAAAGGGTTTCAGACCGGTGAAGCGGTGACGTTTATTCCGTATTTCAATTGCGGTAAATGCATTGCCTGCAGAATGGGTAAACCCAATTGTTGCGCAGCCATTAATGTTTGCGGCGTGCATGTGGATGGCGGTATGCGTGAATATTTACTCGTTCCTTCGGAATCATTGATTCACGGTGAAGGGTTGAATTTCGATGAATTGGCATTGGTAGAGCCATTGGCTATTGGCGCACATGGCGTAAGACGTGCCGATGTTACTCCGGGTGAATTTGTGTTGGTTGTTGGTGCCGGCCCCATAGGTTTGGGTACGATGGAATTTGCTCGCATCGCAGGGGGAAAAGTAATTGCTTTGGACATCAACGATAATCGTTTAGAATTTTGTAAGGATAAACTGAAAGTTGATTTTACGATCAACGGCATGAAAGAAAATGTGATCGAGCGATTGAAAGAAATGACCAATGGCGACATGCCAACTGTTGTGATCGATGCAACCGGAAGCTTGCGAGCTATCAATGCAGGCTTTGAATACATGGCACATGGTGCAAGGTATGTGTTGGTGGGTTTGCAAAAAGCAGAACTAGTTATTTCTCATCCCGAGTTCCACAAACGCGAAGCAACTTTAATGAGCAGCAGGAATGCAACGAGACAAGATTTCGAGCACGTAATTGCCTCCATGAAAAAGGGACTGGTAAAGCCTGAAACATACATCACACACCGCGTTTTATTTGATGAAGTGAAAGATAATTTCGCGAGTTGGTTGAAGCCGGAAACGGGGGTTATTAAAGCAATGGTAACAATATAATCAACGTCCCCGTAGAGACGCATGATAATGCGTCTCACTTGCACATGCGTGCTGGTTGCAAAAAAATGTTTTGCGGCTCACCGTTTGTTGGGAGACGCATTGTCATGCGTCTCTACACGGCATTCGTCCCATTTTTCTTACATTCGTTTTACAACCATTTCAACATTGACTATTATACGTAAGAAAATATCATTTCCCTTTTTATTCATTTTTTTCTCCGTAATCTCCTTCGCGCAACCGAAGGAACTATCCCACTATAACGTCATCTGGCATTCACAAAGCAAAAACTCTTCAGAGTCCATGCCATGTGGTGGTGGTGATATTGGGTTGAATGTTTGGGTGGAAAACGGAGATGTGCTGTTTTACATTTCACGCAGTGGCGCATTTGATGAGAACAACCAAATGCTTACACTTGGCAGAATGCGATTGCATTTTTCTTCCAATCCATTTGCAGGAAAAGATTTTAAACAAGAACTAAAATTGCTCGAAGGTGGCGTTACTATTTCAGGTAATAACACAGAGGTGAATTTATGGGTTGATGTATTCCGTCCTGTTGTCCACGTAAATGTAAAAAGTGCTAAGCCTATTGATGTCACTGCTTCTTACGAAAATTGGCGCACTGCAGACAGAATAATAAAAGGTTCGGAACTTAGAGCAAATTCCTACAAAGCGCCGCAGCCTTTTGATGTAGTAATGTATAAAGACAGCGTGCAGATTGTAAGCAACGAAATCCTATTCTATCACCGCAACCGAAGTGACAAGCAAAATGTTTTCGATTATACTGTTGATAAAGAGGGCATGGGTTCGGTGAAAGATCAAATGTTCAATCCACTTGCGAACAACACCTTTGGAGGCATTGTGAAGGCAAAGAATATGCAGTTTGTAAAAACAGACACAGGAACTTATTGCAATACGCCTTTTACCTCGTGGCAGTTGAAAACAAAGTCTGCCGTACGTTCTCAACAGATCGTTATTGCGCTGAATATTTCGCAGGCCGCAACGATTGATGTTTGGAAAAACGAGTTGAACAACATAGTAAAAGATGCTGCGGCAAATAGTTCTAGTGCTCAGCAAAAGACAAAAACCTGGTGGCAGCAATTCTGGAACAGGAGTTATATAGTGATCGAAGGCAAGGATAGTTTTGTTTCACGCAATTATAATCTGTTTCGCTACATGCTTGGCTGCAATGCCTATGGCAAGTGGCCCACAAAGTTCAATGGCGGTTTGTTTGTTTTTGATCCCGTATTTGTAAAAAGCAATCAGCCTTATCCATATTCTCCGGACTTTCGTTTGTGGGGCGGCGGTACAATGACCGCGCAGAACCAGCGGCTGGTATATTATCCGATGATCAAGTCTGGCGACTTCGATATGTTGAAGCCGCAGTTTGATTTTTACTTAAATGCACTACGCAATGCAGAACTGCGAAGCGCCGTTTACTGGAACCATAAAGGCGCATGTTTTACGGAGCAAATTGAAAACTTCGGATTGCCGAATATTTTCGAATACAATTTAAAACGACCTGCTGATTATGACGCGGGCATCGAGTACAACGCATGGCTGGAATACTTGTGGGACACGGTTTTCGAGTTTTGTCAAATGATGTTGGAAACAGAACGTTATGAAGGACGTGATGTAAAAGAATACATTCCATTTATCGAAAGTTGCCTTACATTCTTCGACGAGCATTATCAATACATGGCGAAGAAGCTTGGTGCTAAAGCGTTTAATGAAAAGGGTGAATATATTTTATATCCCGGATCCGCGGCAGAATCGTACAAAGGAACTTACAATTCAACCACAACCATTTCTGCATTGAAAGTAATTCTTGAGCGCATGCTTGCTTTGCCCGGTCAATATCTTGATACAACGCAAAGAAACAAGTGGCAGAAAATGTTGCAGCGCATTCCTGCTATTCCATTACAAACGATTAACGGGAAAACAACACTGGCTCCGGCTTTGGTGTGGGCAAGGGTGCAAAATGCAGAAGCGCCGCAATTGTATCCTGTGTTTCCATGGGGGATTTATGGTGTAGGAAAACCTGGACTGGATACTGCGATCAATACTTATCAACTCGATTCGCAAGTAACCAAAACCCGCAGCGCAGTGGGTTGGAAGCAGCACAATATTTTCGCAGCAAGATTGGGATTGACTGATGAAGCGACGACGCTAACCAAAGAGAAATTTGCAGATGGTCCATATCGTTTTCCTGCATTTTGGGGACCTGGCTATGACTGGTCACCGGATCATAATTGGGGCGGCAGTGCCATGATCGGCTTGCAGGAAATGTTAATGCAGGTGGATGATAAGAAAATCTATTTGCTGCCCGCATGGCCAAAGGATTGGAACTCGAAATTCAAGCTACATGCGCCTTACAAAACAACTGTTGAAGGCGAAGTGAAAGATGGAAAAATCATGAATCTTGTTGTGACGCCCGCGAGCAGAAAAGCAGACGTGATTCTGTGCGAGGCAAAATGAGCACACAGATGAGACTGATTTAACTGATCAACACTGATCTTTTTGATGGAACACGGATGACACGGATTAGACGGATTTATACGGATTTTTCTTGATGCAAACATCCGTTTCATGTGTGGCCTTCTCTGTTCATGAGAATTCCTACAGTTGAAGTGAGTGACACAACCAAAGCTCAATCATGTTCCGTTGCTGGTTCCACAAAAACAACATTTTCATTAGACGAAAGACTAATTGATGATAAACAAAAGATCCGTATAAATCCGTCTAATCCGTGTCATCCGTGTGCCATCTCACAGCGAGCTTCTTGGTGTAAAATAAAATGGCACATCTATATGTTTGAACGAATTGCTTAAGATTAACTCCGCCGCCAGTTCGCCCATTTTTTTAAAGTCAGTGGAAATGGTAGTCAGGCCATTCAGAATGAGTTTTTTCAATGGCGTTTCGTTGTAAGAAATAATGCCAACATCTTCACCCACCACAAGGTTTTGTGCAATGATTTTTTCTAACAGAATTACCAAATCATTTTCACGAAGATTAATATAAATGCTGCCTGGCGAAATCGACTTCTTCTCAATGTCTGAAATGATTTCATAACTGAATGCATAGTCCTGGCAAAAGCGTTTGAAGCCTTGCAGAATTTCGTCAGGGTAGTATGAGTTCTCCGGAAAAATAATGTTTATGCTTTTGTATTTCTGTAGTTTATCTTTTGCCTGCTCAAGTGCCGTATAAATATCTTCTTCAAAGTTTTCGTACACGCCACGATAAGTGCCCGTTACACCTTGCAGTCGTTTGTCCAGCAATACCAGTTTCTCTTTCGGCAACGTGTTCAATACCTCATGCACATTTTCCCAGCGCTCCCTGAAATGTGGCAGGATCACAAAGTGCGTGTATTCATCCGGGCGACGTGTCAGTATATTTTTGAACAGACTAAAATCGCTGTTGTAAATGTAGAAGTCAATGTTGGCATGCTCGCCAATTGTATCCACAAACGAATCGTAAATGATCTTTTTGTGTTCACTCAGTTTGTTGAACAAAAGGAGAATGGTGAACTTTTGTTCGAACTGTGTATTCTGTACAAAATAACCCTTACCAGGAACCGAAGAAAGAATACCCAGTGACCTCAAATACTTATAACCTTTCTCGGCGGTGTCCCTTGAAATTTCAAACTCAAAACTTATTTCGTTGATGGAAGGCAGCACGTCGTTCTTTTGAATTTTTCCTGCTGCTATGGCTTTGATAATGGAGTTGGCCAGTTGCAGGTACTTAGGCGTTGCGGAGTAAACGTCGATGAACAGATGCTGCGTAATAGGGACTTGCTTCATTCGGTGCCTTTAGTCTTTTGGTTATTGTTCAAACCTACGAAATTGTGAACCATGACAGTGCATGATGGATAAAAAATCATAACTTTTTACTTTTATTCTATAATTGTTTAGCCATATTAAAGACGAACTGCCATGGGAGTTATTCTCGGAGTAATTTTTCACTTTATCGGAGGATTTGCATCAGGAAGTTTTTACATACCCTATAAAAAAGTAAGAGGCTGGGCCTGGGAAAGCTATTGGATCGTTGGAGGTCTGTTTTCCTGGCTCATCGTGCCACCGCTCGCTGCGTGGCTCACGATTCCGGGCTTTTCAGAAATCATTAAGTACACGCCGTCACACACTTTGTGGATCACTTTTTTCTTCGGCATTTTGTGGGGCATTGGCGGTTTGACATACGGGTTGGGTGTGCGTTACCTGGGCGTGTCGCTTGGTAGCAGCATTATCCTTGGATTGTGCTCTGTGTTCGGTGCCCTTATTCCATCCATCTATTATGATCTCTATCCAAAAGCTGGTAAAGATTCTTTCTCAGACATGCTGCACAGCAGCTGGGGAAAAATGGTATTGCTTGGTATAATCGTTTGTACCATTGGTATCATCATCTGCGGCAGGGCGGGAGTGTTGAAGGAGAAGGAAGTATCACAGAAAGAAGCTACCGAAGCAAATAAAGAATTTAAAATAGGGCTGGGACTTACAGTAGCGATTATTTCGGGTGTATTGAGCGCATGTTTTAACTTTGGGTTAGAAGCAGGAAAGTCAATGGCTGAAGAAGCCGTGAGACAAGGAATGAATCCTCTCTATCAAAATAACGTTGTGTATGTTGTGTTGCTTTGGGGCGGACTTTCTACCAACTTTATCTGGTGCATGATCTTAAATGCTCGCAACAAAACGTTCGGCGACTATTCCAATCAGCAGGCACCCTTATTAAAAAACTACATTTTCTCCGCACTGGCAGGCATCACATGGTTCTTACAGTTCTTCTTCTACGGAATGGGAGAAAGTAAACTGGGCAATGGCGCAAGTTCCTGGATACTGCACATGGCATTCATCATACTTATCGCCAACCTGTGGGGATTGATTTTAAAAGAATGGAAAGGTACGAGCAGAAAAACAGAAAGAACAGTGTTAATAGGCATTGCGGTGTTGATAGGATCTATATTGCTGGTGGGCTATGGCAATAGACTGAAAAGTATTCCGGAGCCCGTTTCAACAACGTCGGCCTACAATAGTGTAAAGTAAATGTCTCCTGGAATTGAACTGTGGAGGGACATAAGAAAAACAATAATTGATTTTATAAACCTTAATGAATATGTCGGTTACAACAACATTCAAACACGTGAGTTATTTATGGGATGAAGAAAAAGCAGCGGCACTTGCGGGTGACGAAGTGGGTCTGCTTATTTACAGGTCGAATTTGCTGGGCGCCGATTTGCGTCTGACGAATTACGGCGGTGGTAATACATCCTGTAAAGTATTTTCAAAAGATCCTTTGACAGGTGAAGAGACAGAAGTAATGTGGGTAAAAGGTTCCGGTGGTGATTTGGGTACGTTGAAAAGAGGCGGTCTGGCTGCATTGTATGTTGAGCGTTTACAAAGACTGAAATCAGTTTATCGAGGCATTGAACATGAAGATGAAATGGTTGAATTGTTCAATCACTCCATCTTCGATTTAAGTTCAAAAGCACCTTCTATCGATACGCCTTTGCATGGATTTTTACCATTCAAACATATTGACCACTTGCATCCTGATGCAGCCATTGCAATCGCCGCAGCGAAAGATGGCAAACGCATTACAAAAGAATTGTTTGGCGGAACTATCGGTTGGGTAGAATGGCAGCGCCCTGGTTTTGACCTTGGTTTGAAACTGCGCCAGTGCCTTGACGAAAATCCTGGAATCCGCGGAATCATGCTGGGTTCACACGGTTTGTTTACTTGGGGTGATACAGCTTACGAAAGCTATATCAACACACTCGAAGTAATTGAACAATGTTCTGCTTTTATAGAAGAACAATCAAAAAATAAACAGGCATTTGGTGGTGCAAAAATTTCTTCTTTGCCAAAAGAAGAAAGAGTGAAACAAGCATCTGCGTTGGCTCCTGTGCTGCGCGGCTTCTGCTCAAGCAGCATAAAAATGGTGGGGCACTTTACAGATGATGAAAAAGTTTTGCAATTCATCAACTCTAACGATCTCGACAGATTGGCTCCAATGGGCACAAGCTGTCCTGACCACTTCCTGCGCACAAAGATCAGTCCGTTGGTATTGTCATTAACACCAGGCGAAGACTTGTCTGATGTTGCAGCGATCAAAGAAAAACTGGCTCCGCAATTTGAAGCATATCGTAAGATGTATGCTGACTATTACAACTCATGCAAACACCCGAACAGCCCTGCAATGCGTGATGCAAACCCTGTGGTTATTTTGTATCCCGGTGTAGGTATGTTTACTTTCTCAAAAGATAAACAAACAGCAAGAGTAGCGGCTGAGTTTTATATCAACGCGATCAACGTAATGCGCGGTGCAGAAGCGATTTCAGAATATACTTCATTGCCAAGACAAGAAGCATTCAACATCGAATACTGGTTGTTGGAAGAAGCGAAATTGCAACGCATGCCAAAACCAAAAGCATTGTCTGGTAGAATCGCTTTGATCACCGGAAGTGCAGGTGGCATTGGTAAAGCAATCGCTCAGAAATTTGCTGACGAAGGTGCTTGTGTTGTGATCAATGATAACGACGCTTCAAGACTTGAAACAGCAAAAGAATTCTTCCAGAAAAAATATGGTAAAGATGTGTTCACCGGCGTAGTGCTGGATGTAACAAGCAGCAAAGACATCAACGCTGCGTATGATGCTGCAGCACTGGCTTTCGGCGGTGTTGACATCGTGGTGAATTGCGCAGGTTTGTCTATCTCTAAACCGTTGGAAGAGCATACAGAAAAAGATTGGGATCTGTTATATGATGTATTGGTGAAAGGTCAGTTCCTTGTAACACAGGCTGGCGTTAACACTATGCGCAAACAAGACATTGGTGGTGATGTGTTGAACATCGTTAGTAAAAATGCTTTGATGAGTGGCCCTAACAATGCAGGCTACGGTTCTGCAAAAGCGGCGCAAATGCATCTTAGCAGATTGAATGCTGCAGAGTTGGGTAAAGATAGAATCCGCGTGAACGTAGTAAACCCTGATGCCGTTATTTCTGATAGTAAAATCTGGGAAGGTGCATGGGCAGAAGGAAGAGCAAAAGCTTACGGCGTAAAAGTGGAAGAGCTTCCTGCTTACTATGCAAAAAGAACTTTGTTGAATGAGATCATTTTGCCTGAAGACATTGCAAATGCATGCTTTGTGTTTGTTGGCGGATTGCTCAATAAATCAACAGGGAATGTACTGAATGTAGACGGTGGCGTTGCCACAGCATTCGTACGATAATCAAGCGTTTGTTTTTTCGGTTCATATAGTAAATGTTGGGTAGGTTGGTGGCCCATGCGGTCATCAACCTTTTTTTTCTAAATTACAGGTATGACAAAACGTGCGTTCAAAATGCAATTGTTTGATGGCTTCGTTGACGAGTACAAAAAGCGTCACGATGAGCTTTGGCCAGAGCTTGAACAATTGCTAAAAGAAACAGGCATTCACGAGTATTCAATCTTCCTTGATGAAGAGACGAATGCTCTATTTGGCGTTATGAACGTTGAAGACGAAGCGCTGCTCGACAAATTACCGCAACATCCTGTAATGCAGAAATGGTGGAAGTACATGGGCGATATCATGGAATCAAATCCGGATAATTCGCCGGTGAGCGTGGGGTTGAAGGAAATGTTTTACCTTCCGTAGGGGCGAATTGCATTCGCCCTGTCGCACAGGAACCTTGGCTGAATTAATAATTAATAATTAAGAATTAATAGAGAGTCCCTAAGTAAATTCACAATTCTTGATTTAATTAAGAGTTCTTTTTTGGGCCAGACGATAGTACTACTATTAAGCTTCGTTGCGTCGCACACTTGTACTTTTAGTTCTTTATTCAGCTTAGGTCACTTTGCCCGTAGGGCATCAATATCAATAGAAAAGGATTACACAAAAGCGACTTCGTCCGTAGGACATTAATATGACCAGTCAAAGTCGTTGATTCGCAATTTTCAAATTTTCAAATTTTCAAATTCTTAATTTTCCCTTGCCATGCAAATTGAAAAATATAAAATAGCAGATAACAACGATAAGCAAATTGCTGCACATAAAAGAGCGTTTGGCTTTGTGTCAGAAGGAGTGAGCAACGTAGAAGCAGTGTTGCAAAAACTGAAAGACTTCCAGGTGGCAATCCCAAGCTGGGCGCTGGGTACGGGCGGTACACGCTTTGGTCGTTTTTCCGGCGGTGGTGAGCCGCGCAGCCTCGAGGAAAAAATAGAAGACATCGGATTGTTGCATGCGCTCAATCAGTCGAGCGGTGCCATTTCACTGCATATTCCATGGGATATTCCTGAGAATTATGCAAACATAAAAGCATTGGCTGCGCAAAACGGTTTGCGTTTCGATGCCATGAACTCTAACACATTCCAGGACCAACCGGGACAGGAGCATAGCTATAAATTCGGTTCGCTGCAGCACGTGGATAAAGCGGTGCGCCAACAAGCGATTGATCACAACATCGAGGTGATCAAACACGGTATTGAATTGGGTTCAGATTCATTAACTGTTTGGTTGGCCGATGGTTCTTCATTTCCTGGTCAGTTGAATTTCCGCAAGGCACACCAGCACACACTGGAAGGTTTGCAGGAAATCTACAAAGCATTGCCTGGCAACTGGAAAATGTTTGTAGAGTACAAAGCGTTCGAACCAAACTTCTATTCAATGACAGTGGGAGATTGGGGACAGTCGTTTTTGTACGCAAACAAACTGGGCGATAAAGCATATACATTGGTTGATCTGGGACATCATTTGCCAAATGCAAACATTGAGCAAATCGTTGCTCTGTTGTTGGGCGAAGGCAAACTCGGTGGTTTCCATTTCAACGATTCAAAATATGGAGATGATGATTTAACGGTAGGCAGCATCAATCCTTACCAGCTGTTCCTCATCTTTAATGAACTGGTGGAAGGCATGGATGCAAGAGGTATGAATCACGCAACCGGACTGGGTTGGATGATCGATGCTTCGCACAACATTAAAGATCCGTTGGAAGATCTGTTGCAGTCCGTAGAAGCGATTAAGATCGCTTATGCACAAGCATTGTTGGTTGATACAAAAGCATTGCAACAGGCACAAGCTGATAACGATATTGTGAAGGCTCAGGAAATATTGCAAGGTGCTTATCGCACAGATGTTCGTCCGTTAGTTGCAGAAGCGAGATTGCGTTCCGGTGGTGCGTTGAACCCGTTGTCTGTTTATCGCAGCGAAAAAGTAAGGGAGCAATTGATTAAAAGTCGTGGGCAGAAAGCTGTGTCGACGGGCTTGTAAATTGTTGGCACACTGATGACACTGACTGGACTGATTGGCGCTGATTTTTTATGTTCGATCTGTCGTTAATAATCGGGGAGCGAGACCTGACAGGTTTCTAAAAACCTGTCAGGTCTGAGTCTTCGAAACTGTCACACCATCGTTCAGGTGTTGCACTCGAAGCAGCTAACAGAATTCCCTCAGTTGAAGAGTGCGACGCAACGATGTTCAATAGTAGCACAACTGCTGACCACCAAAAAACTGACTCAAAACTCATAACTCAAAACTCACAACAGAACTCATGTCCTCTGTCATTGCCATATTCGACGTCGGTAAAACAAACAAGAAGCTGTTTCTTTTTGATGAGCAATATAACATTGTGTTTGAAAAGTCGGCGAAGTTTACCGAGACAACAGATGAAGATGGCGATGCGTGCGAGAACCTTGAAAGCCTTCGCCTGAGCGTGTTTGATTCGTTGAGAGAAGTGTTCGGCAAAAAAGAGTTTGATATCAAAGCAATCAATTTCTCCACTTACGGCGCAAGCTTTGTGTACATCGATGAAGACGGCCAACCGTTAACGCCTTTGTACAATTACCTGAAAAAATATCCCGAGTCACTTAGCGAACCATTCTATAAAAAATACGGGGGTGAAAAGAAATTTTCACTGGAGACTGCATCGCCGGTTTTGGGCAGTTTGAACAGCGGCATGCAATTGTACCGCCTCAAACAGGAAAGGCCTGAAATCTTCGCCCAGATGAAGTATGCGCTGCATTTGCCGCAATACATGAGTTACCTGATTTCCGGAATTGCACACAGCGATATCACCAGCATTGGTTGCCACACAGCGTTGTGGAACTTTGAAAAAAAAGATTATCACGAGTGGGTGAAACGTGAAGGATTGATCGACAAACTGGCGCCACTCATTTCATCCGATGTGGTTGTGCCGGCTACATTTCCGGGCAACTCTTACTCAGTGGGAGTGGGCCTGCATGATAGTTCCGCGGCACTGATTCCTTACCTTGTAAGCTTCCATGAACCATTTATTTTGATATCAACAGGTACATGGTGCATCAGCATGAATCCCTTTAACGACGAGCCTTTAACGAGCGAAGAGTTGGAGCTGGATTGCCTTTGCTACATGACCTACCAGGGCAAGCCGGTGAAAGCATCCCGTCTGTTTGCCGGTTACGAACATGAGCAACAGGTGAAAAGAATTGCCGATCATTTTAATGCCCACACTGCCAAATACAGGAACGTTCCTTTCGATGCCGACATTGTCGCTTCTTTGAAAAAGAAAGATCAGCTTTCGAAAAAACAAGTGGAAGCAGGCAAATTGCATGAATCGGTGTTTGCACAGCGGGATTTAAGTAGCTTCGCTAACGATGTGGAGGCTTATCATCAGCTATTGCTGGATATTATCGAACAACAGTATTTAATTACCCGGCTGGTGCTAAATGATTCGGTGAAACGTATTTTTGTTGATGGTGGCTTTAGTAAAAATGCCATTTATATGAATCTGCTTGCAGCATATTTCCCCGGACTTGAAGTGTTTGCGGCCTCCATGGCGCAGGCAACGGCTGTGGGTACGGCGCTTTCGATTCATACAAAATGGAACACTAAGGCATTGCCCAATGATATTATTGAATTGAAATATTATGCGTCCGCGCATCCGTCCATAGTATGAAAGTAGGTTTGTTTATTCCCTGTTATGTAGACCAGTTCTATCCAAATGCAGCCAAAGCTACGCTGCAGTTACTTGAAAAATTCGGTGTGGATGTAACGTATCCATTGACTCAAACATGTTGCGGACAACCGATGGCAAACTCCGGTTACGAACATTTGACCAAAGGTTGCAACGAACTCTTCATTAAAAATTTTGAACCATTCGATTACATTGTTGGTCCTTCGGGAAGTTGCGTGTTGCATGTGCGTGAGCATTTGCATGACGCCGCAAACGAAGAAGCAGCAACGGTTTTGCGACATAAAGTTTACGAACTCACATCTTTCCTTACAGATATTTTGCAGGTAAAAGAGTTGAACGCACGTTTCCCGCACAGAGTAGGCATGCACCAAAGTTGCCACGGACAGCGGGGATTAAAGCTTTCGCAAATGAGCGAACTCGTGGCTGAACCTTTTTCCAAACCGGGTTCCTTGTTGAAAATGGTGAAGGACCTTGATTTGATAGATCTTGGCAGGGTTGATGAGTGCTGCGGTTTTGGCGGAACATTTTGCGTAACAGAAGAAGCGGTTTCCGCAAAGATGGGAAAAGATAGAGTAGCAGATCATTTGCACCATGGCGCAGAATACATCACCGGTGTTGACATGTCGTGCCTCATGCACATGGAAGGCATTTTGAAACGTGCCGGTAGCAAAGTAAAAGTAATTCACATCGCAGAAATATTAAACGCAGAGTAAAATGCACGAGTCTACAAAAGATCACGCTGCATTGGCGGCGGAGTTTAATAAGGATGAACAGCGTGTCAACTGGCACGACGAAACGCTTTGGTGGATACGCCAGAAGCGCGACAAAAATGTGCACCAGTTGCCCGAGTGGGAAGCCTTGCGTGAAGCGGCTTCGCAAATAAAATTCAATGTGCTTTCCAACCTGCACGATTATCTGTTGCAGTTTGAAAAAAATGCTACTGCTAATGGCGTTCAAGTGCATTGGGCGGCCGATGCAAAGGAGCATAATGAAATAGTGCATCGTTTGTTGACTGAACATAAAGTTGACAGGATGGTGAAGAGCAAATCCATGCTCACCGAAGAGTGCGGATTGAATGAATACCTTGCTGAACACGGCATAGAGGTGATTGACTCCGATCTTGGCGAACGCATTGTGCAGCTGGCAAAAGAGCCGCCGAGCCACATTGTGTTGCCCTGTATTCATAAAAAGAAAGAAGAAATTGGCGATCTGTTTCATAAATACTTAGGCACTCCGGAAAACCTTGCAGATCCGCAAATTTTAACGGAAGCGGCAAGGCAACATTTGCGCGATGTGTTTTTGACAAGACGCGCAGCACTTACCGGCGTTAATTTTGCGGTTGCAGAAACAGGTGAATTTGTTGTGTGTACAAATGAAGGCAATGCCGACATGGGCGCACATCTTGCCGATGTGCACATCGCTAGTATGGGCATTGAAAAATTAATTCCCGAGAGAAAACATCTTGGCATTTTCCTGCGCCTGCTTACACGAAGTGCAACCGGACAGCCGATTACAACATACAGCAGTCATTTTAAAAAGCCACGAAAGGAAACGCCTATTCACATTATTCTTGTCGACAACGGAAGAAGCGTACAACTTGGCAGAAAAGAGTTTCGCAATTCTTTAAAATGCATTCGTTGCGGTGCATGTATGAATACTTGTCCGGTATACAGAAGAAGCGGCGGACATAGCTACCACACTGCAGTTGCGGGTCCTATCGGTTCTATCTTGGCGCCGAATCTTGACATGAAAAAATACAAGGACCTTCCATTCGCATCAACATTATGTGGTTCTTGTTCCAATGTTTGTCCCGTTAAAATTGACATTCACGATCAGCTATACAAGTGGAGACAGGAATTGGTGAAAGAAGGATATACGCCTACGGCAAAAACGATCAGCATGAAGTTGATGGCGCAAACATTGTCTTCACCAACATTGTACAACGCCGCCGGAAAATCAGGCAGATTTGTATTGAAGCACATGCCGTTTTTGGTAAGTAATAAATTGAACCCCTGGTACAAGGAACGTGAAATGCCCGAAGCGCCGAAAGAATCGTTCAGGGAATGGTACAAACGTAGAGACGCATGATAATGCGTCTCTGGACCCAACACATTTAAACTGCCTGCAATTAGACGGCGAAACGAACATTTAGAAACATGAACAGCAGAGACAAAATATTATCAGCCATCGCAGCCAATCAACCCGAAAAGTCAGCTCTGCCGGACATTTCAGGTTTTAAAGGCGCTGAAGAAGATTTGCAAAACAAATACGCAACAGTACTCACCGGCATTGGCGGTAAGATATATTTTGTCAAAGATGAAAGTGAAATCGCTGCTACTATTGCAACACAATTTTCCCAGGCAAAACGAATCGTTAACCTTGTAGAAAATTTGTCCATCGACAATGTTGAAACCGTTATTTCCGATCCTGAAATTCACAATCTGAAAAACGTTGACCTCGCCATCATCAAAGCCAACTTTGGCGTAGCTGAAAACGGCGCGGTTTGGGTCACCGAAAAAGATGTGCAACCGCGTGTATTGCCATTTATTTGCGAGCATTTAGCCGTGGTGATCAATGATGGCACCATTTTCCCAACCATGCACGAGGCTTATCAAAAGATTGCTACTCTCGAAGAATACGGCTGGGGCGGCTTCATAGCTGGTCCTTCCAAAACTGCAGACATCGAACAATCGCTTGTTATCGGCGCCCATGGCCCGAGAAGCATGAGTGTGTTCATCAAGGCGGAACGATGAATGATGAATGATGAATGATGAATGATGAGTGATGAATCACTCAGGAACTATGAGCTATGTACTATGAAGTATGAAATGTAAACCATTGATCATAAGATTAGACAGCCTGTATTTTCTATAGCAAATAGCAAATAGCAAATAGCTCATAGCCCATACTTCATATTTTTTTCCCCCAATTCATCATTCATCATTCATCACTCATCATTCATCATTCATCATTCATCCGGGTATTTCTGCAAAAACATAGCCTCTGCTACCATCGTGCTTTCCCTTACATAATATTAGTAGTATCGGCATCGATTGCGTAAATAAAGAATTCTTAAAATTTTTCTAATCCGCGGGATCGGGGTATGATTGTCAAGTATTTGAACGATCGCATTGCCAAGAGTGAAAAGTCATCCCCATTTTGACCTGATCATTCCTGCCAAACAGGTCCTTCGTGTACACCCAATTACCCAGTTTACTCAATCACACTGCTATATGAAACGATTATTGTTTTCCCTGTTCGTCTCGCTATTGGTAACAGTCGTGGCGATGGCGCAATCACCGCAGATCAAAGGAAAAGTGGTGGATGGTGACGGAGCACCGGTTCGTGGTGCCAGCGTTGTTATCGATAAGTCCAAAACCGGCACCTCTACGGCCGAAGACGGTTCTTTTTCCATTCCAGTTAAGGACGGTTCCCAGGTAGTTAATCTCACCATCACCAGCAAGGGTTTTAAAACGATCCAGGCCGCCGCTAAAGCCGGTAGTGCCGCCTCCATTACTTTGGAGAAAGAAATCTCCAACATGGATGAGGTGGTAGTGGTCGGTTACCAGACCATGAAAAGGAGAGACCTGACTTCTTCCGTTTCGTCTGTTACTTCCAAGGACCTTAGGGACGTTCCTTTAAGTTCTGCAGCGGAAGCCGTAACCGGACGTTTGGCAGGCGTGCAGGTAACTACGACCGAAGGTCAGCCCGGAGCAACCATCCTCATTCGTGTGCGCGGAGGTGGATCGCTTACGCAGGACAACTCGCCGCTTTACATCGTGGATGGAATCCAGGTGGAAAACGCTTTGTCTCTGCTTGCGCCATCTGAAATTGCCAGCGTAGACGTGTTGAAAGATGCGTCCGCAACTGCTATCTACGGTGCCCGTGGTGCAAACGGTGTGGTGCTGATCACGACCAAAGGAGGCAAAGTAGGAAAAGCAAAAGTAGTGTACGATGGAACATTTGGTGTGAGAAACATTTCCAAAACATTGGATGTGTTGAACCCTTACGATTTCGTAAACTATCAATCCGAGCTATACAAAACGATGTATAACGGTACGTCGGATTCTACAAAGTTTGCCACCAAATACGGCCAGTTTGCAGACATGGACCTCTATCACCAAATGCCGTTTGTTAACTGGCAGGAGCAGGTGTTTGGCCGTAATGCAATGGCGCAAAACAATACGATCAACGTAGCGGGCGGTGTTAAGGGGACTACTTACTCCCTAACGTTGAACAATAACAACGAAGATGCCATCATGATTGGGTCAGGATTCAAACGTAACATGGCTTCTTTCAGACTTGACAATGCTTTGTCCGACAAAATAAAAATGGGTTTCAATATTCGTTACAGCGCTCAACGCGTGGATGGTGCCGGTACTTCCAATACAGGTAGCCAGGGAAACAACAAGTTGAGAAACGTTGTGAGATACCAGCCTTATAAATCAGAAACAACATTTGATCAGGATGTGGTTCTTGATCCGGAAGCGTATAAAAATACAAACCTCGTTAACCCAATCACTTTCGTAAATGACGATGTGAGATACCAGAAACAAAATACGATTGTAGTGGATGGCTATGCGAGCTGGCAGATTGTAAAGAATCTTACATTCAAAACAACGATCGGTGCTACACGCGCCGATACGGCGAGCAACCTGTATTCAGGTGTATCAACATATGTTGCGAGACAATACGGCAACATGCCTGCTGCTACAATGGGTACATCGTACGCAACATCACTGAACAACTCGAACACACTCGCCTATACCAATACATTCAGGAACAGGCACAGTGTAAACCTCTTGTTGGGTGAGGAAACTTACCAGGTTAAATACAATTCTTTCAGCGCGACCAACTATTGGTATCCTGCAGAAATGAAGGCTGACCAGGTGTTTGCGCAGTTTCAATCTTCCCAACCGCCTACAGCGGCAAGTGTTCAACCTACACCAACATCCTCGCAGACACAATCTCAGTTGCTGTCATTCTTTGGCCGTGCCAACTATTCTTATGATGGCAAATACATTGCGACGGTGTCAATGCGTGCGGATGGCTCTTCAAAATTCGCAGACGGAAACCGCTGGGGTTATTTCCCTTCAGCATCCGTTGCGTGGCGTTTATCACAGGAGAAATTCATGGAAGGATTTATTGGCAGCGGTGCAGGCGTAAGCGACATCAAGGTGCGTGCAAGCTTTGGTACAGCCGGTAACAACAGGATTGCCGATAACCTTTACAGACAAACATTTGTCAACTCCGTAACTGAAGGATATGGTTACAGTGTAGGTGCAACAAGCCCTGGACTCACTTCCAGCAGTCTTGCAAACAGCAATCTGAAATGGGAAACAACTACAACCAGGGACATCGGTTTAGACATGGCTTTCCTGCATAACAGACTAACAGTTTCACTCGATGGCTATGTGAATAATACGAGCAACTTATTGTTACAGGCAAACGTGCCTTCCACAAGTGGTTATACAACGCAGCTGCAAAACATTGGTAAAACAGAAAACAGAGGGATCGAATTGCAGTTGGCCGGTCAGATCATCAGCAACAAAAATTTCAGCTGGTCTGCTAATTTGAACCTCTCACGCAATTGGAACAAAGTTGTTGACCTTGGTATTGATCCAACAGGACATCCGGTGCAATCATATCTTGTTGCTTCCGGTTGGGTAAACAGCTTGTATGATTTCTATGTTCAGTTGGGTAAACCTGTGGGTCAGTTTTATGGATATGTTACAGATGGTATGTATACAGCAGATGATTTCTCCGGTTACGATCCATCTACAAAAACTTACACTTTGAAACCGGGTGTTGCAGATGATAGACAAATTGCTTTGGGCGGTAAGAACATTGAACCGGGTATGTTGAAGTTGAAAAAACTCAATACAAAAGATGGCAGCAATGTAATCACAACAGACGATCAAACAGTGTTGGGTACCGCACAACCTAAGCTGACAGGCGGTTTCAACAACCAGTTTACTTACAAAGGATTTGACCTGAGTATCTTCATGAACTTTGTTTATGGTAACCAAGAATATAATGCGAACAAGCTTGAGTTTACCACTACATATCAGTATACTGACAATAACATGCTGGCTGTTGTAAAAGATCGTTACAGAATTTATGATGATGCGGGCAACAAAGTGACTGATCTTGCGCAGCTGAATGCGATGAACAAGAACGCAAAAATATGGACACCTTCAAGAGGTAACTACTTCCTGCATTCTTATGGCATTGAAGATGGTTCTTTCCTTCGTATCAACAACGTTACATTAGGTTATAACCTTCCTGCGAATTTGTTGGCTAAAACAAAATTCATTTCAAAAGTGAGAATTTATGCTACAGTGAACAACCTGTACACATTTACCAACTATTCAGGATTTGATCCTGAGGCAAGCACAAGACGTTCAACACCGCTTACACCGGGTGTGGACTATGCAACCTATCCACGCAGCAGATATTACCTCGCTGGTCTTAGTGTAACTTTTTAATAGCTAAAGAAAATTGCAATGAAACTTAATATCATCAAAATATTACCACTATCAATGATCGCTTTGGGCGCATTGATACTACCATCCTGCAAGAAATATCTTGATACGGATCTTCTTTCCAGCATGTCGACAGACGCAGTGTTCAGCAGTGTCACCAATACCCAGTCAGCCATCAATGGCGTTTACAATCAGTTGACCGGCGACCAGGGTTATGGCATACGTTTGAGCCTGTACTTTGCACAGTCTGCCGACGATTTCAAAACGTCAGGTTCCAAAGATGGCGGTCGTCGTGACTTCAGCATGTTTTGTGTGAATCCAACGAACTCCGAGCTGGCCAATCCGTTCAATAATTTGTTTGTGGGAATTGAACGCGCAAATATTTGTATCAAATACATTCCTACGTCCAGCCTGTATACGAAAGGCAATGCATCGCAACAAGCCAGCATGAAAAAAATGTATGGCGAAGCGTTAACCCTGCGTGCTGCGTTCATTTTGGAGGTTCTGAGAAACTGGGGCGATGCACCTGTATTGCTGGTTCCTGCTTCAGATGTTACAAATTTGTACATCCCAAATATCAGCAGGGATTCATTGTACGACCACGTATTAAATGATCTTAAAACTGCTGAGGACCTTGTTCCATGGCGTTCAGAAACCGGCGATCCCAATACAAAAATTTCAAAAAATGTAGTGAAGGCAATGCGTGCAAGAATTGCTTTGTATCGCGGTGGCTATTCATTACGTAGCGATTCCAAACAAATGGAACGTAGAACCGATTACAAAACGTACTACCAGATCGCAATGGACGAGTGCAAGGATATTATTCAGAAAAATGAGAACAGTTTGAATGCCAGTTACGAGAACCTGTTTAAGTCGCTGCATACATCTTCAAACAATTACGTGGCAGACAATGCCAACGAAATGATGTGGGCAGTAGGAGCTTCAACTGCAGGTGGCCTTGCAAACACAGATACAAAGATCGGTTACTACAACGGCTTGAAATCTGCGAGCACCACTTACGGTACAAGCTCTGCCGGTATCACTGCGATTCCTACTTATTTCTACGAGTTCGATTCAATTGGTGATGCACGACGCGATGTAACATTGGCTTACATTCAAATCGACAATAAAGATCAAAAGACACTACAGACCGCTGATGCGATGACGGATGGTAAGTTCAGAAGAAACTGGACCAACAACAGCACGGCACAGTACATGGAAATTCAATGGCCATTGTTGCGATACGCAGATGTGTTGCTGATGTACGCAGAAGCAGACAACGAAATAAACGGCGCTCCATCTTCTGCTGCGCAAAACGCATTGAAAGCGGTAAGAGACAGAGCCTATGCCGGCTATATCAATCGTGAGCCTGCAATGCCGACCAGTCATGATGGTTTCTTCACGGCACTCGTACAGGAACGTCTGTTGGAATTTGGTGGTGAAGGCATTCGCAAATATGACTTGATCAGATGGAACCTGATGGGCGCAAAGATCAACGAAACAAGAGCGAAGCTGACACAGTTTGCAGACACAACCGGTACAAACGGTGGTCGCTATGCAAACGTGCCAATGGTGATCTATGCAAAAACAAATGCGTTCCTCAACGCTGCAGTTCCGCAAGAAATAGCTTCATTAACCCTGGCAACTGATGGAGTTGGCGGCACTGGTCCCGTTGCTCAAGTGTATTTTTCCAACCCTGCTATCGCTACCGCTCCAACGGGCTACACTGCCTACAACTGGAGAAAGGCGATCAAAGTGGCAACATACCTGAATGATGCGAACCAGGGATTTGCGTATTATTTCAAATCGAACTTCAGCGAATTGCTGCCGTTCCCGAATACAGCGATCAATACGAATTATAACCTGGTACAAAACCCGTATTATGGACAATAGGGTTGTTAGTTGCTAGTTGTTGGTTGTTAGGCTTCAGTTTCGAAAAGTCATTATTAAAGCCTAACAACTAGCAACCAACAACAAACAACTTGCTCAAATTCTAAAACATGAAACAAAAAATATTTAACCTTCTATATATTGCTGCAACGGTGCTTGCGGTTGTTAACCTGGCATCGTGCGATAAAACAGGTGGTCTTCAGGACCCTTCGTTCTCACGTAGGTTCATGCCTAACTCGGCATTGAAAGCTACAACAGATGCCACTTCCGCTACATTGTCGTGGGGCAGTTCGTTATACAATGATACCACAGCAAACAAAGTTTACTATGTACTGCAACTAGCAACGGACGCGGCATTTACCAACATCGTTCGCACCGATACAACAACGGCGCTTAGCAAAAAGTACACAGATGCAGATCTGTTGGTGAAGAAAGATTATTACGCCCAGGTTAAAGTGCTTGGTGTAAGTGGTTCCGGAGATTCGCAGTGGTTGAAAGGAAGCAAATTTTCAATCTTGGGCGAGAATCTTTTCATTGCGCCATCCGGCGGAGACATTCAGTATTACACTGCCATACTGCGCTGGAGACATCAGGATGGTTTGACAAAAGTGACCATCACCGTTAATGGTGCGTCTGCTGATTCTCTCATTTCTGCAGATACTTTGCTGTTGAAAAAACTAACGCCAAATACAACGTACAGTGTCGAGCTTTTCAAAGGAACAACGAGCAAGGGCACAATGACCTTCACAACAAAAGACGCCGGCATGTTCACCAAGATCATTGACCCGACTGCGAACCTGATTACAGAAATTAACAATGCTGCGGACGGTGCAGTGCTTGGTTTGACTGATGGCACTTACGATTGCGGAGGATTGAACCCGACTGTTCAGCAAAAGAATATCACTATTGCATCCGTTACCGGTGATCCCACAAAGGCACTCATCGTTAACACAAAAGAAATCATCCTGAAAGGAGATGGAGCTGGGTTAACTATTTCCGGTGTTACATTTGACGGAACCACTAACAATGGTGCTGTTGGCGCTGGATATTTTGTTGTATTAAATGGTGTGGCAACTACTGCGGCCGCAGCTACATTCAAACAATTCACAGCTGACAACTGCATAATCAATTTGAAAAGCGGTGCCACAACTTTGTTAAGAGGAAGCTATGCAACCAATGCTAACGACCACAAGATCGGCAATATTAAATTCAACAATTGTGTGGCGAACGTTAACGTTACAGGTTCTCAAAACTATGGCGGCATCATGTGCGACAAATTGCAGTTCGACAGTGTGATACTTACCAAGTCAACCTTCTTTAACATCGCTCGTGGCATTATTGGTTACACTACTAAAATGAATGCACGTTCAGGCACATCGGTAACAATACCTGTAGTTAAAATTGATCAGTGCACTTTCAACAGTTTTGGCCAGCAGGGCAGAGCGGCTGTGTTGGACGGCAATACAGATGTTTCCTGCCAGGTAAACTTCTTTTTGACAAATTCTATTTTGGCGAATACACCGGATGTTTTGGCAGCAACAACTGTAAACGCCAGCGCGTTTGTGGGCTATGCCAGCAACAATTATACGCTGACAAATAATTTTGCTTACAACTGTATGACAGCGGCAACAGGCGGAACAGCCATCACATGGCCAACCGCTCCAACAGCTGTTACATTGTCCTGGACAACCGCAACGACAACCTTTACGTTGCCGTCAAGTGTGCCGAACAATGGCGATCCGAGATGGTACCATTGATCAGTTAGGAATTAAGAATTAGGAATTAGGAATTAAAGGAGCGGCTCGCGAATGGTCTTTCAGGTTAGTTATTCTGTTGGTCAATTTTTTGAGCCAAACGATGGAATAGGAATTGGGCTTTTCTTGCGTCGCACTCTTGTACGGTGGTAATGCTATTTAGCGCTTTGTATCTATGATATTGGCGAAAAATTTCCAACTGAGCGAGTGATTGACTTTGAACATTCAGTTATTAAATTTTAACCCCTTAACCCCTATATCCTAATGCCCTCTACTTACTTTTTTGTAGGTTCTAAAAACATTAAGGGAATGATCCGTAAACAAATGACGCTTGTACTTGCTTCGGCCGTTTTAACGGCCGTTGCATGTACAGCTCAACAAAAAGCGATTTCAACGACAGATAGAGCTATAGCATTTCCTGGAGCGGAAGGCTTTGGCAAATACACGACGGGCGGTCGTGGCGGCAAAGTGTGGATCGTTACAAATCTCAACGATGCAGGTCCCGGCAGTTTGCGTGAAGCCGTGGAAGCAAAAGGGCCGCGCATCATTGTGTTTGCGGTCTCCGGCACCATTGAACTTGCTTCAAAACTCGATGTCAAAAATGGAGATGTAACCATTGCCGGGCAATCAGCGCCGGGCGACGGTATCTGTCTTAAAAATTATACGTTCGTTGTAGAAGCTGATAACGTTATCGTTCGTTATATGCGCTCACGACTTGGAGCAGAAAAGCACCAGGAAGATGATGCAATGGGCGGCACAAGACAGCGCAACAATATCATCATCGATCATTGCTCCGCAAGTTGGTCAGTTGATGAAACTGCTTCATTTTACCACAACAGAAATTTTACAATGCAGTGGTGCATCGTTGCTGAAAGCCTGAACAATTCTGTTCACTCCAAAGGGGAACATGGCTACGGCGGCATCTGGGGTGGTGAAAGCGCAACCTTCCATCACAATCTGCTCGCAGATCACAAGAGCCGCAATCCTCGTTTTAGCGGTTCGGCCACCACACCAAATCAACCGGATGAGCTCGTCGATTTTCGTAACAACGTAATCTTTAATTGGGGCGAAAACAGCAGCTACGGAGGAGAGAAAGGCTCCTACAACATGGTTTGTAATTACTACAAACCGGGTCCTGCTACAAAAGGAAAAATTGCTGATCGAATCGTTCAGCCGTGGAGTCCATTAGGCAAGTTCTATGTTTTCGGCAACGTTGTTGAAGGCAGTTCTTCCGTTTCCATTGACAACTGGAACGGTGGTGTGCAAACAGCTGATATCGATTCGGCAAAAGCTTTAGCGCCTTTTGAAGTAGAAAAGATTCAATACACCTCTGCCAAAGATGCTTACGTCGCGGTATTGAAATATGCAGGTGCCAATAAATTCCGCGATGCTGCCGATCAACGCGTTATCGATCAGGTGAGAAGCGGCAAAGCAACTACCGGAAAAAACAGGAACGGCATCATCGATTCTCCTGCCGATGTTGGCGGCTGGCCCGAATTGCATTCATTACCCGCGCCAACAGATTCTGATAAAGATGGCATGCCTGATGAATGGGAAACCGCACATGGCTTAAATCCAAACAATGCAAATGATGCATCGGCATTTACGGTGGATAAACAATACACGAATTTGGAAATGTACCTGAATGGATTGGTAGCAGAAATCAATAAATAATTTCAGGTTCGTAGAAACGCGTTGAACGCGTCTCCCTTGCACCCATGACATGATCATATAAATATCGCGACGTTGCACATCGTTGATGCCGATTTGCAGCGCAACCATTGCATCAATGAATTGCCAAATGAAACATTTAACCATAGCCTTCCTTTTTATTTCCCTTGCGTTTTTGTCGTGCAATAAAAACGCCAATACCGAATTTTCCTCGGGCGGAAACAATAATAACGGTGGGGGAAACAACGGCCCAACACCCGTTCAGGAAACTGCCATTGCATTTCCCGGTGCGGAAGGTTTTGGAAAAAATGCAACCGGCGGCCGTGGAGGAAACGTGGTGTATGTAACGAAACTTACAGATGATGGCTCGCAAGGCACGCTGCGTTATGCTATCGTACAAACAGGAGCGAGGTATGTTGTATTCAGTGTATCGGGTGTAATACAGTTAAATTCAAAACTCGAAATTACAAATGGCAACCTGACCATCGCGGGGCAAACAGCTCCCGGTGATGGAATTTGTGTTCGCGATTATCCCATGATTATAAATGCCGACAATGTCATTGTTCGTTACATGCGTTTTCGCATGGGCGATGTTACCGCATATGAAGACGATGCCTTCTGGGGAAGAAATCACAAGAACATAATTATTGACCATTGCTCCATGAGCTGGAGCATTGATGAATGTTCTTCCTGGTACGACAACCAGAATTTTACCATGCAATGGTGCATCCTTGCAGAAAGTTTAAGAATGTCTGACCACGTAAAAGGGGCGCATGGTTACGGCGCAATATGGGGCGGGCAAAAAGCTTCCTTCCATCACAATTTGTTAGCTGATCATGATAGTCGCAATCCACGTTTTTGTGGAAGCCGTTATACCAACCAACCGGACCTGGAGCGAGTTGATTTTAGAAACAATGTTATTTTCAACTGGGGGGCAAACAGTGGTTATGCAGGAGAAGGCGGCCAGTATAATATGGTAAACAATTACTACAAACCCGGTCCCGAATCATCCAACAAAACACGCATTTTCCAACCATACGCCGATGACGGAACCAACAGTCAGCCCGCCGGAGTTTGGGGCAGTTTTTATGTTGCCGGAAATATCATGAACGGCAGTACCACTGTTACCAATGACAATTGGACAGGTGTTACTCCTAACGATGCCAATAAAAATAAAAATGATCTCAAACTTGCTTCACCATGGGACATCACCGGAGGCGAAGTAAATACGCAGGTCGCAGACACAGCCTATGATCGCGTGCTTAAGTTTGCAGGTGCCAGTTATAAACGCGATGCAGTGGATACCCGCGTTATAGGCGACGTGCGCAGTGGCACGCCAACTGTAAGGGGCATGAGTTCTCAGAATGTTGCACCATATCCTAAACTCGGAATTATCGATTCTCAAAAGGATGTGGGAGGCTGGCCAACATATAACTCAACAACTGCGCCTGTTTGTACTGCAGGCGAAGGTATTCCGGACGACTGGAAAAAAACGAACAAATTAGATGTGACTAAAAATGTTGCCAATGGTCGCAGTCTTAGCACGGGCTACGACAATATTGAAGTGTACATTAATAGTTTGGTGAAAGATATTACAGCTTCGCAGAAATGATGCTGTAGAGACGCATGATAATGCGTCTCCTGTGCGTTGCATGATAATGCGTCTCCTGTGCGTTGCATGAAAATGCGTCTCCCGAGCGTTGCATGATAATGCGTCTCCGTGCAACCCGCACATTTTTTTGGGTAACGTGAACGTTTTAGGGAGACGGATTATCATGCGTCTTTACGGCTCGACTCTCTTATCACCAATTCCGCGGGCAAAATGAAATTCTCAAAATCTTTATCAGGGCGTTTGGCTTCGATCATTTTCAATAGTAGTTCCGTCGCCTTTTTGCCCATGTCAAATGCAGGTTGTTTTATCACAGTCAGTGCGGGTTGCAGGAGATCGGCGTTTTCAGAATTGGAGAAACCAACCAATGCAATATCTTCAGGTACTTTCATTTTCCTCGACTTGAAATAACGCAGAATACCCATCGTTATAGTATCAGATCCTCCAAAAACAGCATCGGGTTTTTTCTTTTGTGCAAACAACGCATCCATTTCACGCTCCAATTCTTCGTAATCCTGACCGCCATGTTCGCAATACCTGATGAGCTTTTCATCGACAGGCACATTGTTATCCTGCAAGGCCCTTTTGTAACCACTCAATCTTCCCTGTGCAATAAAGGAGTGCTCGGAAATATTAATGTTCGCAATGCGCTTAAAGCCATTTTTGATCAGATGAACAGTGGCGTTGTAAGCACCCGTAGGGTTGTCGATCACCACTTTATGGGTATCGATCTCATCTACTACGCGATCAAAAAAAACGATAGGGAGTCCCTTGTCGTGCAGGCTTTTCAGGTGATCAAAATTTTTTGTTTCCATCGAAACAGAGATCAACAGACCATCGATAGAGCGGGAGGCAAGGTAGTTCAGATCAAGTACCTCGCGTTTGTACGATTCATGGCTCTGCGAAATGATTACATTATAACCTCTGTCGTAAGCAATCGATTCAATGCCATTGATGATCTGCGAAAAAAAGCTGTTGGCGATTTCACAAACCACCACGCCAATGGAGCGGCTTCTTTTTTCCTTTAAACTTAAAGCGATGGGGTTGGGTCTGTAATTGTGTTCTTCAGCATACGCACGCACAAGGTTTTTCGTCTCCACACTTATCTCGTGACTGTCTCGCAGGGCACGGGAAACTGTCGAAGTTGAAAGACCCAGGGCGGTAGCAATATCTTTTATAGTAATAGCTTCAAATCTCATAGTTCATGTCATGTCGGATGCGATGAAGATAGGGAAAAATGGTGGCATCATAAAATGTTGATTATTAGTTAGTTGTTTTCGCCTCTCCAAGTTCAAATAACTGAATAACTGAGTAACTGAATAACTGAGTGGTTTTAATAAAGTTTACACGTCGTCTTTCAACGTTTCAGTTATTCAGTTACTCAGTTATTCAGTCATTCTTTTTCTGCGAAAATCTGTTCAAACTGCGTCATCTTCGTTCTCTCTCATCCGATAACGATTGCGTAAAAAAATATCTCTGTCGCCGTTGTTCTCCAAGAATATATAAGTAGCATTGTATGTAAGGATCAATAAATTAAGGCTTCATATCTCATAACGATCTTATTTCGGAACTTAACTTGTCATCATGAAAATAAGGCCAATACTAGGTTTTACCATTGCTTCATTTCTTGTTGCTACCGGTGCAAATGCACAGAAGATGCCTGTGGTGCAACAACCCACTTTCAAAAAAGACACATTTAACATTGTACGCTACGGCGCCATTGCAGATGGTATCACACTCAATACCAAAAGCATTAATGATGCCATTACAGCCTGTAATGCAAAAGGCGGCGGCGTTGTGCTGGTGCCGGAAGGCTTGTGGATCACCGGTCCTGTGGAAATGAAAAGCAATGTGAACCTGCACGTAAAGAGTGGTGCCATTTTACAATTCACCAACGATCTTTCGCAATACAAAATAGTGGAAGGTAACTGGGAGGGACAACCGAACGCCCGTAACCAGTCGCCAATTTCCGGAAAGAATTTGCAAAACATCGCCATCACAGGCAAGGGCATCGTTGATGGTTGGGGAGATGCATGGCGCATGGTGAAGAAAGACAAACTCACGGGCTCGCAGTGGAAAACGCTCACTGAATCCGGTGGTGTGGTGAGTGAAGACGGCAAGACATGGTATCCATCCCAAAGCTCTGTGAAAGGCTCTAAAACAAAGGATGCTGGCGTGTTGGCGAATGGAAAAACGATCAAAGATTTTGAAGACATAAAGGATTATCTGCGTCCTAATTTACTCGTATTGGAAAGCTGCAAAAAAGTATTGCTGGAAGGAGTGACCTTTCAAAATTCACCAGCATGGTGTTTGCATCCCTTGATGTGTGAGGATTTAACGGTGAGGGATGTGTATGCAAAAAATCCATGGTACGCACAAAACGGCGACGGTATTGATGTGGAATCATGCAATCGCGTGTTGCTTGAAAACAGTACGTTTGATGTAGGTGATGATGGCATCTGCGTGAAATCAGGTAGAAATGAATCCGGTAGAAAAAGAGGCATGCCAACACAAAATATGATCGTTCGTAATTGCATCGTATATCATGCACACGGCGGTTTTGTGATTGGTAGTGAAATGAGCGGCGGTGCAAAAAACATCTACGTAAACAATTGTTCATTTATAGGAACTGATATCGGTCTTCGTTTTAAAACAACAAGAGGTCGCGGTGGGATAGTAGAGAACATCAATGTTTCAAACATCAATATGAAAGACATCATGGGTGAAGCCATTTTGTTTGACATGTATTACGAAGCAAAAGATCCCGTGCCTTTGGCGGGAGAAGTGAGAAATGCTCCTGCGGTAGAAACGATTCCGGTTACAGAAGCTACGCCACAATTCAGGAACTTCAACATCAGCAACGTTGTTTGCAATGGCGCATCCAAAGCGATCTTTGTAAGAGGTTTGCCTGAAATGCACATTCAAAACATCTTACTGAAAGATATCACTATCACAGCAAAAAAAGGAATCCAGATTGAAGAAGCTACCAACATTAAAATGCAGAATGTGCATTTGTCAATTGCAGCAACAGATGCATTGGTAAGCATTCAAAACAGTAAGGAAATTTCTTTCGATAAATTATCAAATGCAAAACCTACAGAAGTTGTTTTCAGCGTAACGGGTAGTCAATGCGGAGATATTCAATATGCAAATTCTACGCTGCCTTACAATAAACAATTCGCGGCATTCAATGCAGGTGCGTCAGAAAAATCGCTAATTAAAAAATAGATTGTTTCCAACACCATTGTCAATATGAAACGAACATTAGTAACAATATTTTTAGGACTTGGATCAGTAGTTTTTTTCTCCGCAAAGTCGCAGCACACGCAGCTTTCATGGTCTCAGCGTGCAGGCAATACTATTATGGAGGCCTGGCCGGATTCGTTGGTGAAAGAAGGTGCAAAAGAGGCGAAATGGACCTACGACCTGGGCGTAATGTACGAAGGCTTAAGAGGTTTGTGGTATAATACCGGCAATGGCGACTATTTCAAATTCATTGAAAAGCGCGTGGACTTTTTTGTAAACAATGATGGCAGCATTAAAACTTACAAACAGGACGAATACAATATTGATAACATCTTGCTCGGACGCTCTGTGCTAACGGCGTTCCGTGTTACTGATAAAGAAAAATATTATAAGGCCGTTCAAAATCTCCGAGAGCAATTAAGATCTCAACCTCGCACAAACGATGGCGGATTCTGGCACAAGAAAAGATACCCTTATCAAATGTGGTTGGACGGTCTTTACATGGGCGAACCGTTCTATGCTGAATATGCGGCTTATTTCAATGATAACGCCGCTTTCGATGACATCGCGAAGCAATTTATTTTGATGGAAGAACATTCACGTGATAGCAAAACAGGTTTGATGTATCACGGTTGGGACGAATCAAAAGAACAACAGTGGGCGGATAAAACAACCGGCAGGTCGCCAAACTTCTGGGCACGTGCAATGGGCTGGTACGGTGCTGCATTGGTTGATGTACTGGAAACTTTCCCCGCTAATCATCCAAAACGCAAAGCATTGGTTGACATCTTAACAAGATATGCTGCTGCCATACAAAAAGTACAGGATGCAAAAACAGGTTTATGGTGGGATGTACTTGACAAGCCAAATGTAAAACCAAATTATTTCGAAGCTTCTGCAAGCTGCCAGTTTGTATACACCTATGCAAAGGCGGTAAGATTGGGCCTGCTGCCACAGACCTATCTTGCAGTGGCACAAAAGGGATACAAAGGCATACTCGACCAATTCGTAAAGAGCGATGGTAAAGATGGAATGACATTGGATGGAACCGTGAGTGTGAGCGGTCTTGGTGGCCAACCTTATCGCGATGGAAGTTTTGAATATTACATGAGTGAAAAAGTGGTGCGCAATGATCAAAAAGGTTTGGGCGCATTTTTACAAATGAGCAATGAAATGGACATCGCAGCAATGCCAAAACCTGGTAAAGGAAAAACAGTGTTGCTTGATAGTTATTTCAACAACGAAACAAAGAAAGATGCAGCGGGCATTACACGTTCTTTCCATTACAAATGGGAAGAGATGAGGTATGAAGGCTTCTCTATCTGGGGACATACCTTTAAATCTGCTGGCGCAAGTCTTGCAACTTTAAATGCTGCGCCAACAGCTGCAAATCTTAAAACCAGCAACGTTTATATAATTGTTGACCCTGACACAAAAGCGGAAGTACCAACTCCAAATTATATGGATGAAGCATCTGCACAAAACATTTATAACTGGGTGAAAAATGGCGGAGTACTGGTGATGATGATGAACGATTCTGCGAACACCGAGTTTACGCACTTCAATACATTGGCGGATAAATTCGGCATTCACTTTAATCCGGATTTGCGTAACCATGTAATTGGCAACGCCATTGAACCTGGTATTATGACTATCCCTGCCGGCGATAAAATTTTTAAGAACACCAAAAAGGTTTACCTGAAAGATATCTGTACAATGACGTTGAAAGCGCCTGCTACAGCGCATTTCACTGATAAAGGTGATGTGATCATGGCAGTTGCGAAAGTAGGCAAGGGAACCGTATTTGCCGTAGGCGATCCATGGTTGTACAACGAGTACACCGATGGAAGAAAACACAACGATGATATCAACAACTACGCCGCAGCAAAAGATTTGGCTAACTGGCTGTTGCAGCAGGCGTCTGTTACAAAATAGTTTCGGTGTTGCACCAGACCTGACAGGTTTTAAAAAACTGTCAGGTCTTGCTCTCCGAACGATTACCGGATCCAGAAAGATGTAGGCAAGGTTAATAAAAACACATTTCAGCGAATAAAGAATAACGTAAGTGTATGAAACAATTTTTAAACGAAGATTTCTTACTGAGCAATAAAACCGCTCAGCGTTTATACCACGATTTTGCAAAGCAAATGCCAATCATCGATTATCATTGCCATTTGCCGCAACAGCAAATTGCAGAAAATAAGATTTTCGAAAATCTTACGCAGATATGGTTGTACGGCGATCACTACAAATGGAGAGCGATGCGCACAAACGGCATCGACGAAAGCTATTGCACCGGTGCAAAAAGCGATGAGGAAAAATTCCAGCAATGGGCGGCAACTGTTCCTTACACGCTACGCAATCCTTTGTATCACTGGACGCATCTTGAATTGCAGCGCTACTTTGATGTGCACGAAATTTTAAATCCTGAATCTGCAAAGGCAATCTATGAAGAGTGTTCTGCAAAATTGAGAACACCGGAATATTCTGTTCGCAGCCTGATGCGCAAGATGAATGTGAAATTGGTTTGTACAACAGATGATCCTGTAGATGATTTGTTTTTCCATAAACAATTACTCGGCGAAGGGTTTGAAATAGGCGTGAAGCCGGCTTATCGTCCGGATATGGCGATGAATATTGATGATCCTGTGGCATTCAATAACTACGTGGCAAGATTGGAGAAAGCAGCGGATATGTCGATCGCAACATATGATGATCACATCGAAGCATTGAAGAGCCGTCACGATTATTTTGCAGCCAACGGTTGCAGCGTGTCAGATCATGGCATCGAGCAGATCTATGCGGAAGATTATACAGCTGCAGAGATCAATGCGATCTTCACGAAAGTTCGCAGTGGTAAAAAAGCCGATGACGTGGAGATCAGGAAATTTAAATCTGCGATGTTGATTGCATTTGCAGAATGGGATCATGAAAAAGGATGGGTGCAACAGTTTCACCTTGGTGCTTTGCGCAACAACAACAGCCGCAGATTGCGCGAACTGGGCGCAGATACCGGATGGGATTCAATCGGTGATTTTGCGCAGGGTCGTGCATTGTCAAAATTCTTAAACAGACTGGATAACAATAATACGCTGGCGAAAACCATTTTGTACAATCTCAATCCTGCCGACAATGAATTGATGGCAACAATGATTGGAAACTTCAACGATGGTTCTTCAGCGGGCAAGATCCAGTGGGGCTCAGGCTGGTGGTTCCTTGACCAGAAAGACGGCATGACAAAACAACTGAACGCTTTGTCAAACATGGGACTGCTGAGCCGCTTTGTGGGAATGCTGACAGATTCAAGAAGTTTCTTATCTTACCCCCGCCACGAATATTTCCGCAGGATAATTTGCAACCTGTTTGGTGAAGAAATCGAAAACGGTGAATTACCAAATGATGTTCCATGGGTAGGAAAGATCATCCAGGATATTTGCTACAACAATGCAAAGGAATATTTCAACTGGCAGCATCTTGATGTAAACAAAACAGCAACCGAAAAAGCGTTTTAATAATGTATTCAAACGACGATATCGCCACTATTGAGAAAAAAGAAGCCGTGCAGGAAGATGTGCAGCAAAAGAAAAGTAACTATCGATGGGTAATTGTTAGCTTACTTCTTTTTTCAACCACGATCAATTACATGGACAGAAATGTGATTGGTTATCTGAAAGATTATTTCTGTTCCCCGGGTGGCTTTGGCTGGTCGGCGAGCGACTTTTCATACCTGACCGCAATCTTTACGGCATTCTATGCAGGCTTTACGTTGTTTGCAGGCTTTATCATGGATAAGGTGGGAACCAAAAAAGGTTTGGCTGTATCGTTGGTGGTTTGGTCGTTTGCGGGAATTGCCAGTGCATTCATGGGCACCAGCCTTTGGCTGCACAATGCGGCGAGGGCCATTTTTGGCGCCGGAGAAGCCGGTAACTTTCCTGCATCCATTAAAACGGTAGCAGAGTGGTTCCCGAAAAAAGAAAGAGCGTTAGCAACAGGAATTTTCAACTCTGGTTCCAATATCGGTGCGATGATTTGCGCCTTGATCATTCCAATGATTCTGGCGGCGTGGAATCCTGCAGAAGGAAACTTGTTATTCATGGGCACTTTCCACGGCTGGCAAATGGCGTTTATCATTACCGGTCTGGTTGGTTTTATATGGCTGATTTTTTGGAGAAAATTTTATGGCACTCCGCAACAAATGCTGGCAAAAGGAAAAGTTAACCAGCAGGAGTATGAGTATATAAATAGTGAAGCAGAACCAACTGCCAATACGAATGTAACAACAGAAGCTAAAAAAGCTCCATGGTATAAAATGCTTTCTTACAGGCAAACATGGGCCTTCGTGCTGGGCAAGTTTTTAACAGATGGTATCTGGTGGTTCCTTTTGTTTTGGTTGCCGACGTACATCAAGCAACAGTTTTGCGTAGGCATGGCGCCGGATCAGGCGAAGTACACTGTGATGATCTCCACGTTTATCGTGTATGGCATCGCTATTATAGGATCGATCTATGGCGGTTCAATTCCAATGACATTCATGAACAAAGGCTGGCAGGCTTATAAGGCACGTATGACAGCCATGTTGATGATCGCTTGTGCGCCTTTATTACTATTAACCACTCAGTGGATGGCGGGCTTTGGTATTGCTGCGGCGATTGCTATCATAAGCATTGGCGGCGCGGCGCACCAGGCATGGTCAGCGAATTTATTTACTACAGTTTCTGATATGTTCCCCAAAAAAATGGTAGGTAGTATCACGGGAATTGGTGCAGCAGCAGGTGGCCTTGGCGGTGTACTTGTTCAGTTGTTAGCTGGAAATTTAGAAGATACATATCGCATCAAAGGAGCCCTTGAAGCCAGTAAAGCCGGCCTGATAAAGGCAACAGAAACATTGCCGCTGGAAAAAATTAAAATAGACAACCTGAAAGATGTTTTGGTTGAACCAGGCATGCTTGATCAGGCAAGGCATTATATTTCATCTAACGTTTCGGTAGCATACGGTATGATGTTTGGTGTGTGCGCAGCAGCTTATTTAGTTGCATGGGTATGCATGAAACTATTGGTGCCGAAACATAAGCCTATCAGTGCTTAGTTGATAGTTGTTGGTTGTTAGTTGTTAGGGTTGGTAATCGGCGAGAGCTTCGTTTTGATGCCTTCCTCCTAACAACTAATAACTCTCAACTACCTCGTAACACTACCATAATGCGGGACCCCATATCAACCCAAATATTGTTCGTATCTTTCGCATCTGAAAAAGCAACGCAATAACTTCTTCAGGAAGATGTTGCACCAACCATTATTTATCCCAACGTTTCTGTACATTTTACTGAACCGGACAACCAACCAATAACTAACAACACTAATTGATTAAACATGGAAGAATCCCGCATCGCAACGCCCATAGGGACCACGTTGGACAGGTTCATTAAGAACAACCAGGAAAATTTTAAGTATGCAACAGGCGAATTGTCGCAGTTGTTGCGCGACATTGCCCTTGCTTCAAAAGTTGTGAACCGCGAAGTAAGTAAAGCCGGTCTGGTTGACATTATCGGTACACTGGACGCACAAAACAGTGGTGGAGAGCAGCAGAAAAAACTGGACGTTCTCGCGAATATCCGTTTTACGCGTGCATTGAAAAAAGGAGGAGAGGCTTGTGCATTGGTTTCGGAAGAAAACGATTCATACGAAGAGTTGAACAGAGACGGCAAATACATCATTGCCATCGATCCGCTGGATGGATCATCAAACATTGATGTGAACGTTTCGGTAGGAACCATTTTTTCTATTTATCGTCGCAAAACTGAAGTAGGAACGCCTATACAGGAGATTGATGTTTTGCAGAAAGGTACGGATCAGGTAGCTGCCGGCTACGTGTTATACGGGGCATCTACCATGCTCGTATTTACAACCGGCCACGGAGTGAATGGCTTTACTTACGAGCAATCTCTCGGTGAATATTTTCTGTCAAATCCAGACATGAAAATTCCTAAAGACGGAAGCATTTATTCAATCAACGAAGGTTTGTCAAAAGAATTTTTGCCTTCCGTTGCATCTTATATCGACTGGTGCAAAGAACAGTCTTTTAACGCAAGATATGTTGGTTCGCTGGTGGCCGATTTTCACCGCAATCTGTTGAAGGGCGGTATTTATATTTATCCTGCCACAACAAAAAAGGCAGAAGGTAAATTGCGTTTGATCTATGAATGCAATCCACTTTCCTTCATTACTGAACAAGCCGGCGGTCTTGCAACAGATGGCAATGGAAGGATCATGGACATTCAACCAACCACATTGCATCAACGTTCACCGTTTTATGTAGGCTCGGAAAAGCTTGTGGAAAAGGCATCGCAGCTGAGTAAGGTGAAATAACTGAATAACTGAAGGCAACTTGCATCGTCATCGCGAGCCACAGCATAAAAGATATGCATGAGTAAGCAATAACGACTTACAATAAAAACGAGTATGGCGAAGCAATCTCATCGGGATTGCTTCGCCATACTCGTTTTAGGACAGTTGTGTTGTAAGTATTTGCACAGCCATTCTTGGCCGTCGCTCGCAATGACGATGTGCAATTGCCTATGATATCTAACACATCTTTTTGTTAGTAGTCTCAGGTACTGCAATAAAAAATGACTGAACAACTGAAGCGAGGTTTGCCCTTCGCCTTCAGTTATTCAGTCATTCAGTTATTCAATTATTACAAAGAAATCCCTCTCTTCCACGGAATAAAATCATCCTGACCGTGCTGAACCGCTGCCACTTCAATGTCGCCGCTAGCAACACCGATCACGTAATCAAGAATTCTTTCACCCGCTTGCTGAATTGTTTCTTCGCCTTCAATAATGGATCCGGTATTGATGTCTATAATGTCACGCATTTTATCAAACAACGCAGTGTTGCTGGATAGTTTCGCGACCGGTGTAATCGGATTACCTGTTGGTGTACCAAGACCTGTTGTAAACAAAACGATGTTTGCACCAGATGCTACTTCAGCAGTGGTTGATTCTACATCATTGCCTGGTGTGCAAAGAAGATTCAAGCCTGGTTTTGTAACTCTTTCCGTGTAGTCCAATACATCGACCACCGGAGACGTACCTGCTTTTTTTGCTGCACCTGCAGATTTGATCGCATCGGTGATCAAGCCATCTTTAATATTGCCCGGTGAAGGATTCATGTCAAATCCCGAACCAACAGCGATGGCTTTCTGGTTGTAAGTGCGCATGAGGTGAGAAAAACGTTCAGCTCCTTCAGTGGTTACACATCTGTCGCTAAGATTTTGCTCAACACCGCACAGTTCAGGAAACTCCGATAATATTACGGAGCCGCCAAGAGCGACCAGCAAGTCAGAAGTGTATCCAATCGCCGGATTTGCAGAAATGCCGGAGAATCCGTCAGAGCCGCCACACTCAAGGCCTATAGTAAGTTTGCTCAATGGGGCAGGTTGTCTTTCAACCTTATTGGCTTCTATTAAACCAGCAAATGTTTGCTTCAACGCAAGCGATAAAAAGTCTGACTCTTTACCGACTCTTTGTTGCTCTAAAATGAAAAGTGGTTTATCGAAATCAGGGATACGTTTTTGAATTTCTTCCTGCAAAATGCTCACCTGTGCATTCTGGCAACCAAGGCTCATGATGGTTGCACCTGCTACGTTCGGGTGGGTGATGTAACCCGCCAGCAAGGCGCACAATGCCTGCGCATCCTGTCTTGTACCTCCACAACCGCCTTCGTGTGTGAGAAATTTTACGCCGCTAACGTTCTTAAATAAACGTTGTGATTTTTGCTTCGTGTAATCTGTTTCGATGTCCGCCTGCAAAATATCTTCAACGCTTTTGCCTGACTTGTATAACTCGATTAATTGTTGCGACTGGTTTTGGTACGTAACATTTCTTCCATAACCAAGATCATTTACCAGGGCCTGTTGCAGCACTTGCAAGTTTCTGTTTTCACAAAAAACCATTGGTATTACCAGCCAGTAGTTTGCAGTACCCACGCTGCCGTCGTTACGATGAAAACCGTTGAACGTGCGATTGGCAAATTTTGATGCATCCGGTTTTACCCAGTTTGTTTTTCGTTCACCTGTAGTAAAATCGCTCGATGCGTGTTTGATGTTGCCGGTAGTGATCACGCTGCCTTTCGCCAGTGCTTCCTGCGCCTTGGCAACAAGAACGCCATACATGAAAATGGAGTCGCCTGCGTTAAGGTCGGCAGTAAGGAATTTATGCTTTGCAGCTACGTCATTTTGTAACGTATAAGTCGCGCCGTTGAAAGAAATGTTTTCACCTTTCTTCAAGTCGGTCAATGCCACCAATACGTTGTCACTGTCGTGAACTTTTAAAACTCTTTGCTTCATTGCTGATCCTCCTATTTTACTATTTGCAGAGAAGAAAGCGATGCCATTGCTCCCTGCTGTTGAATGTCATAAAATTTCTCAGTTACCGCGTCTTCAAATCCGACGAGTACGGAAAGGTCCGCATCCCAAAGTTCGGTATTACGTAAAACATTTGCAATTACCTGCTCTGGTGAATTGTTTTGCCATTGCTCATAAAAATATCCCGCCTTGTCGTCGTTGATGTGGTATTCAACTCCATTGTGGGAACCATAATATTTTTCGCCTTCTTTTTTCACCGGTTTGGTAAACAAAAGATAAGCTGCGAAACCAAGTGCGTAGTGTTGCGGTACCTTGCCGAATAATTTGTAATACTGCTGCAATACTGGAATGGTACGCATTTTCAACTTCGAAGTGTATTGCATCGTAATGCTTAGCCATTGGTGCTGTATGAATGGATTTCTGAAACGGTCAAGCACTTGCTTGCCGAAATCCTGCGCCGCGTTTGCAGGTAATGCGTAAGGAATGGCAGGCGCAATTTCGTTCAGCATCAGCTCGCTGATGAATGCTGACAATGCCTTATTTTCCATGCCTTCACGCACTGTACCAATGCCACTCAAATATGCCAATCCGCAGCTAAGCGTATGTGTGCCGTTTAGTAAACGAAGTTTCAATTCTTTAAATGTTTCGATATTGTCTGCGATGATCACGCCCTTATCTGCCTGTGCAAACGACAAAACCTCTTTTACTTTTTCATCACCTTCAATTGCCCACAAACGATATACTTCGCTCATGATTAGCAATTCATCTTTATAACCCAACTCGCTTTCAAAACCTGCGAGAATGTCTGCTGCGGGTTTGCCCGGCACGATTCTGTCAACAAGAGAATTGCAGAATCTGTTGTGTTGCTGCAACCAGTTGATGAATGCAGGTTCCAGCTGATTGTATGCCGCCAGTTCTAGTAAAATGGCTTTCAGTTTTTTGCCATTGTCAGTGATCAATTCTGTTGGAACGATCACCATGCCGCTTTCCGCGCTGCCATTAAATGTTTGATAACGCTTGTGCAGAACCGCCAGCAATTTTGCAGGGAAAGAGGATGGTACACCTTCCGTAACGCCTTCTTTTACCAACTGTATACCGACTTCTGTTGTGTTCGAAATAATGATCTGCAGCTGAGGATTGGTCGCACATTCCAGAATTTCCTGCCATTGTTGTTTTGCAGAAAGTACACGACTGATAGCAGAAGCAATGATATTTTCTTCTACTTTCTGGCCGTCTTCAATACCTCTAACGCAAAGTGTATATAGATTATCCTGTTTGTCGAAAGCATCTGCGCCGCCACTGTCCGTCGATTTTACTACTACGATTCGTCCGTTGAAAATACCGTTGCGATTGGCTTTGTCAATAAAATAATCGGGAAGGCCGCGAAGTAAAACGCCGGTTCCAAATTGAAGTACCTTTTCCGGCAGAGAGAAAATTTTGTCTGATGGCTGCTGAATGCCAGCAGGCAAGCTGTTCGTTAACGTGTTTTTTGAGAGCTGCATTGTTGCTACCTTTTTTTTAATCTGTGAAAGCCTGATTGTCAGCGTTTCTACAGAAAGATTTGAATATCAAACCTACAAAATGTAGCGGTAAACAGGATGAATATTTACTCCAACGATTGCGTAAGCGAGAGAAAGAACGCAGATCGTCAAGATTGTGATGATTTGAGATGATTTTTTATGCTAATCAGGCCTTGGAATGCTTGGATACATTTTTTGGATGGTCTCCTGTTTTCTTAAGATATTGGAGGTATTTGTTTTAATCCATCGTTGGTTTTCCCTTAAGTCGAATAGCAGATTGTATAGCCTGTTCAAGCCAAATGTTCCAAATAGGCCATAGTCACGGATTGTTTTTGTTTTACCATCATCGTAAGTTATTGTGATGATTGCAGTTTGATCATCCGACCATGAAATTTCGTAATTCTGATCAAGTTTTTCGAAGTCTATATAATTAACGAGATCGATAATTTGCTTGTAGCGTGAACTGTCAAGAGTTGTTTTAAATGTGCCGGAGAAAACTTTGTTCTTTATTTGATTGTACCTTTCTGCCCCCCATAAAGCAGCCCTGTTAGGGGAGATTTCTAAATCGAAAACCGCACATCTTCCGAAGCACCCAGACGTCGAATACTCAATTTTTTGTATGGAGTGGTTGCCCTGGTTGTTTGTGTCTTCAATAAAATCTCCGAACTTATAAACCAATGTTTTTTTCAATAAATGCTGTGTAAAAGGTTCGTTTTTGTCGGTTAAATAGGAGAAGTAGAAATATTCGATTTTAACGGATCCGTCGTCTGTCCTGACGAGGGGAAAACTGCAGTCTTCAAAGGCTCTCCTTGTTAGAAAGATGAGGTTATATTTATTGTTTCCTTCGTCAAGAATACAAACCGCAAGAAATTCGTGACCATTGCAGCCAATAACCAGCAGGTCCGTTAATCCGTTGTTGTCAAAATCTGCTTTTGCCCACGGACTTATTTTTAAGCTGTCTGCAGTTTTTTGACAGGATTTATCCGGAAACTTTAGATCCGACATTACCTTGAAGATTTTAAGACGTTCATCGGTTTTTGACAGAAGAGCTTCGATCTCTTTTGCCGATTGAATACTATCAATTTGATTCGCCTGTTTTGCTATTTGGCCGTTACTTGTTGTAAAGGAAAAAAGCGCGATAGAAAACTGTAGAAAGTAGATGAACCTCATAGAGTTTTTTGGTTTTTTAGAGAGATGCAATTATTGGCTCTAATGCATAAAAGAAATAAACTGTTGTTAATTGCTGATGATTTGGAGATAGGGATGTTCTATGTGCTTCGTATTGACGGTTCTGCCTTGTTCTACGGGATCGGTTTGGGCAGCTTTTACAATAGTTACTCTTCCGCTAATCTTGACTTTTTTGCCATCTAGTGATTTGGCCTTGGCGTAGTCAATATTTACAACGTAACCGTCGATATAGATTCCGTCTTTAGTGGCGTTTCGAATATTAATAACGGCGACAAAACTAGCACTATCTGCTGCTTGTTTTCGTGCAGGGTCCTGCATGGTGTTTGCATGCATGGACAGAGTCGATCCAAATAAACTAACCAGAAGAAAAAGGATAGATTTCATAACAAAAATTTGAACTAGTGATTGCTGCATTTCTCAGCCTTTGCGTTTAAATAATCCTCCCGCAATATTTGCAAAGAAAAGAACCTGCGTCGCTAGCAGCGCAATTATCAACAGCTGGTCGTGCGCGGAAAAATCATACCATTTATGCCAGCTACTATAATCGATGTATCTTCTTGGCCGCAGGTCCCTTGGATTATAGGTCAAGGTGAGCGCCATAAAGAAAATTATCGTTGCTGAAACGATGACATGGATTTGTGTGAGGTTGGAAGAGTATAAATATTTTTTAACAGGAATATAGAGCGCCCACATCACCGATGCGACAATCGCCAGGAACCAGTAAAAATATGTGAGGTTAATTACAAAGTAGGTGTCATGGAGATGAACGTCAATGGCATTGTTTTCGTTTTTGGTAAGAAATGACAGCGAGAGCAGAAAGATGCCTGTAATCAATAGCAGGTTGTGCGGGTTGTTCCTGAATTTTTGTAAAAAGGTTGGTTTGTTCACGTTTGGTTGTAGGGTTTATTGTATTTTGAATCTATTGGGTTTGTACAGCAAATGGCAACCTCGATCATCCTAATGCAAACAGCCAACATAGATGTCCGACTTTACAACAAAGGCATCTTTCGCAAGATTCCTTATGCTTGCCAATGCGCTGTCCGCACTTTTTTCTTGCTGATAAATACCTGCGACCAAAGCGATCATTTTCTCGGTTGTTTTTTTGTAAAGATTTAGATATTCAAGGCTCAGTGTATTCGAAGGGAAACGTCTTGGATAGTAGTCGCCTGCGTATATGTCATCGTCATAATTATCGGGAAGGGCAATCAAATTCTTGTTAGCGTTATAAAACCTTTCCATTGTGTCAACGGCAATTTTGCAAGTATCGCTTAATGCATACATCCTCGTTTGCAGTTGAGTGTAGCTCATACTGGTATCTACAATGACGACAAAAAAAGTATGATATTCCGCTGTGTCGGAATCAATTTGTTCGACATAGGGTGCCGTAATTTTGGTAGTGTCAGTGACTTTTGTGGCAGTGAGTTGCTTCTTTGTGTCGGCTGTTTTTTCTTTCGCTGCAGAATTTGTGCAGCCTGTTGAAATGCCAAGCGCAAGAACAAAGAAATAAGGAGATGTCTTTTTGATTAAAATGGGAATCATGTGGCTAGGGTTCCGTGCAAAATAACATGTTTGGTTTAAATAGACAAAGTGGAGCTGCGGATTTTGCAAAGTCACGCCACATATAAGAACTAGAAAAATGTTTAAAAAGCTTTCATGGTTTGCAACCTCAAAATAAGGTTTTTCGTCAAAGGGAAATTAAACTTGACCTTGATCATTAAAGAGCCTTTTTCATAATTGATTGATCCTTTAATGGTGCGCAAGAAAATCAAGTTAAGCTATTTTGCATTCGTAGCCAGACACAATACTTCTCAGAAAAATTACCATTTAAGTAAACGTACAATTGATCTACCGTAAACTCTACAAAATGAATTTATTTCAACTGAAAATTAGTATTGGCTGGTTTGCATTGTGTTTTATCGTTTTGCCTCTTGCAGGTTTTATTTTCAGAAGTGCGCAGTTACAAAGCAAACAAAGACGCATAAAAGAACTGGAAGCGGAAATGCTTAGTAGCCATTCCGAAATATTGTTATTGCAGCAGCAATTGACTATTTCAAAGAAAAGTGAATCTAACACAGTGGTCAAGGAAAACGCTCATGTTGTTGAAAATGTCAGCAAAACAAAACTAAAAGTCAGTACCATGTAAGCCGGTTGAGGCATATTAGATAAAAAAGGTCTTCTCGTGTGGGGAAGGCCTTTTTTCTTTGCTATTGGGTTCGTACCATGAACTGAAAAAAATAGCGTTGATAAAACTATCAACGCCTGGCTTTTTCATTCGGTTCGGACCTATTTGTTATATAC
>Ga0318567_10000088_pt1 | contig 41843 bp, 28 predicted proteins | sample GRESIP088b5f20_FD_203691 | JGI IMG/M metagenome (GOLD analysis project Ga0318567, IMG submission 203691) | Tropical soil microbial communities from Luquillo Experimental Forest, Puerto Rico - GRE.SIPMG.088b5f20 | ecosystem: Environmental > Terrestrial > Soil > Tropical forest > Bulk soil...
GAGAAAGCGGAATTGCTAAATAAGTCATTTTGATTTCAATGATTCATTGTATTTCTTAAAAGCTTTTTTAAGTGTCTGGTTAGGTTTTGGTGGATTCATTAGCGCATCGAAAAATATCTTTCTATCATTTTCAGTCGCCAATATCTTATTGTGTTCTTCTGTGATTTTGTTTGCCAACTGATTTGCTGAATCCATAATAAAATCGCTTAAAGATTTGAAACCTCCCAATGCTGCAACTTCCTCGAAATAATTTTTTTTCTGCTTGGGAAGCCTTAACTCTAACCGTGCATCTTGCGTTGCTTTCATATTCTACTTCCTTTTGAACAAATGTACGGCAATTATCCGTACATTCAAAAAATAGGCAATTTACTGATTTACATAACTTACGAAAGAAACCACCAGCTATCAGAAGCAAAAATTACGCACGCGATCAAAGTAAACACAATTCTTAATCAAAAAGAACCGTCTGGCTTTTTTAAAAGAGAAATGTCCTTTCGCATATATGAATTAGTTATATTTTGTGATCACAATTTCATCTTTCAAAAATTCGGACGCCGCTGTTGGCATGGAGCTTTGCCTTGCGCATATCCACCAACAGCTTACCGAGCGATTGTTGTTGGTACGCCCACACACAAAGCCCAGGCTTCGATACCAACAATGGCGCCATACTAAATTAGTCACATTTCAAAAACGACAAAGGCCTGACAAGTTCTTATCAACCTGTCAGGCCTTTGTGCAAGATTTGTTACATAATCTTTTTACCACACGTACGTTCCCACTGCTCCGCTGGACAACGCGGTCGTAACAAGTCTGCTTCCAACTTTTATGTTGAAAACTTCCTGTGCAGTTCCTTTATTGAGTACGATCAACACTTTTTTGCCATCAGGATTTTTAAATGCAACAGTTGACAGGTTTGTTGTTTGTGCAGATGAAATACGCACAGAACCTGGTCTTACAAATTTTGCTGCGTGGGCAATGATGTAGTAAGAAACATTACGCGCCACAGCATCGCCGGAAATTGTCAATGCACCCTGGCATGTAGTACAGCCTCCGCTTGTGTGGGGGTTGTAGCTCGGATCAGAAGCGAGGTTCCACTCAAGAACGTTTCTGCTCCAGTTGCGGGTAGCACCAATGATCAGATTTTGCACGTGCCATTGCAGATCGCCGCTAAAGTTGCCGGGACCGCCCACCCATTGTTCTGTGAAGTAAACGTTCTTGTCGGGATATGCGTCGTGCACTTGTGACAATGCAGTGATGGATCCGCTGTATAAATGGAAGGCGGAACCGTCAACATATTTTTTCGCATCGGCATCACCCAGGATCGCGAGAGGGTAAGTTGCAACATCTGCGTTATGATCCCACACGATAATCTTTGTACTGATGCCTGCTGCTTGAAATGCGGGACCTAAATTACTTTTCACAAAGTTTGCCTGCTCGGCTGACTGCATCACAAGGCTTGGGTTGTTGTTTCCATTCAATGGCTCGTTTTGCACGGTTATGGCATCTATGGAAATGCCTTCCGCTTTCATTGCCTGAATATATTTTACGAAGTACTGTGCATAAGTTGCATAGCATTCAGTTTTTAAACTTCCACCTTTAAACGAACCATTGCTTTTCATCCATACGGGCGGCGACCATGGAGAGCCCAATATTTTTATGTTGGGATTGATGGCAATTATTTTTTTCAGGATAGGTATAAGATCTGTTTTCTCCGCGTCAATACTGAAGTGATCAAGATTCATGTCTGTTTGACCACTTGGCATGTCATCGTATGTAAAAGTATTTGCGCTGAGATCCGAAGCTCCAATACTAATGCGCAAATAGCTCACTCCAATGAAAGTACTGTCTGCAGCAAACAATTCTTTCAAAACATTGTCCTTGTTGGCAGCGCTCAGCGAGTTCAACAAACTGGCGCTGCCACCTGTAAGGCAATAACCAAATCCATCGATCTGCTGATAGGTTTGTGTATCATCCACATCAATGTTGGAATATGAATTGCTGGTGGTTGAAAATATCAAACTGGTGTTTTGTTTTTTAAACAGTACCGTTTTGTCTGACTGTGTGAGCCAAAATTCAACATCCGATTTAGGAGGGACTACTACCGGAGGATCGACTGGGTTTCCGCCGCTGCCCGTTGAATCATTATTGGAAGACTTTTTTCCACAGGCCAAAGCAAGGCCCATGAATAATGGTAAGGACCAGAGCATGGTGATTTTCATTTTATGATAATTAACTAATTTGAAAATTGGGCAATTTGAACATTTGAAAATGTATGGATTCAGTTTGCCTGAGCATTGTTCATGCTCGCAAACCGTCCGGACTGTTTATATTTAGTTCGGGAACCACAAAAGCCGCCAACCTGAAGAACGATGAATATTTTTCGCTTCGCGATATTTAACATGTCGCCCCTCTGGGGCTCGCATTGGGTTCGCTGCAACAAATTATTTTTCTACGAACGTGTCGCCCCGCTGGGGCTTGTCAAAATCGATTTCAATGTTGCGATTGGAACGAGATTAAAGAGAGTTGCCGTGTAGAGACACGGCAACATGTTATGACTGCTTTAAGGGTTAAAAAAATTTGACAATGTGGTAATTTGAAAATTTGAAAATTTGAAAATTGGTGTCGCCGAAACTTTGCATACTCTAATCGAATCAAATAATCAATTCATCCATTGTAGCATTCCGTATTCAATCGCCCGTCGCACAGAATGAATTTTCAAATCTTCAAATTATCCCCTAGTTATCACTATAAAGACTTACGTTGGAAATAGCAATCGATGTAAACGAACTTCCGGTACCTGTTTTTATTGTGAAATAATAAGTTCCTGAAGTAGCCGGTGTAAACGTGCTCGTTTTAGTGCCCGATGTAAATGCAGTGGTGCTGCTCGCCCAACTAACAAAAGTTGGTGTTTGAGTAGTTGCATTCCCAGCGGCAGGCGCACTCGCTGAATAATCAGAACCATTGACTGGCTGATTTTTTCCTATCCATACTTCACCCCACGTACTGTTGTATGAAGTAGCTGCAAACGTGATCGAAATATTGTATTTCTTTCCCGCAACCAATTGTACAGCCTGATAGATGCCACTGTTTTTAGGATTTCCTGTTACAGTATAATTTCCGCCAGCCAATGTCCATACACCATTAGGTGCACCCTGGTCAAAATGGTTCCAGGCCGCGTCATCACCGGGTCTCATTTGCCCACCTTTTAGTAAATATCTTGGATCATTAACAGTGGTAGTTATTTTCACCGGAGGCGCAGTGTATAAATGTCCACGTTTATCTGCGGCCTGCATGGTGATGTTATATGTTCCTGCCAGTGGGAAGAAAACAGTATCTGACACTTTACCTCCTGCATAGCCAGCTCCCTGGTCGAGGTTCCAATATGTTCCTACGCAGTTGCCCTTGGTTGTATTGGTAACAACAAATTTTGTATCGCTGCCCTGCACCGGCGTTACCGTAAAAGTAGCACTAAGGCTATCGACAGGAGGATACGCCTCAAAGCTGTTGTTGGCTTCCTGCTTGCTGCAACTAAACAGCAGCGTAGCGCCTACAGCCAAAGGAAGTATTGTGTTAAGTATTTTAGAGTTTATTGACGACTTCATAATCATAATTGTATTAGCGTTTATGAATTCCTGCATTAAGTTTTATTACCAGCCTGGGTTTTGTGTCCAGCCTGTTTTTACAATTTCGTTTTGAGGGATCGGGTACCAGTTCATCTTTTTGTCATCATACACTCTGTCTTCCAATTTCTTCACTGCGTAATTAAATGAACTTCCGTTCTGCGTAATCTCAATTCTGTTCAACGGTGCATTGAAATAAGTACCTCCCAGTTTCCATCTGCGCACATCCCAATAGCGATGTCCCTCAAATCCAAGTTCCACTCTGCGCTCGTGCATGATAGCTGCTTGCGATAAGTCTGCAAGAGCCGGCATTGCAACACCAGCACGCGCCCTTACTTTGTTGAGTGCCTGCAGCGCAGTCATGCTATAACCTTGCGGATTGCCGTTTGCACCATATGCATTGTACATAGCTTCTGCAAAATCAAGCAGTAACCCACCGTATCTGAAGTACAGCCACTGGTGCTTTGTTGTAGTGGCGTTGGTAAGGCTCACGCTTTGGTTTACGTATTTTGACAAATAGTATCCTGTTTTAGTAGAGTTCAATTTTGGCTGACCACTGTTTCCACCAACATATGTTTGAATGGTGTTGGAGCTGAATGTTGCGCCGTTGTACACTACAGTTGCAGCGAGGCGCGGATCTCTGTTTGCATATGGATTGGCCGCATGCGTTGGATTGTTCCAGTCAAAAGGAACAGACGTAGTGCCGCTTTTTACTTCAAACTCATCTACGAAATTCTGGCTTGGCGTTATACTGTTACCATTACTTTTTTCAAACATAATGGGAAAGTTATTGTACTCAAAACCGTTCTGGTCGCTGTATCTTTTGTAGAAAATTGCTTCTGTAGATGTTGTATTGCTGGCACCAAACAAATTAGAATAAGTGCCATCAAGACTGAACACGTTCATTTTGATCACGTCATTTGCAGCAGATGCGGCGTCTGCCCATGTGTAGGTTGACCCGGCATCTTTAAACAAAGGACTTGCTGCAAACAACAATGCTTTTGCTTTTAGTGCCTTGATAGCTGCATAGGTAGCTCTGCCCTGGTCGTACCATGTAGTAGCGGCACTTGTACGTACGCTATCCGGAATAATCACTGCAGCTCTGTCACATAAATTAACGATGTATTTGAAAACGTCATTTACTGAGTTTCTTGGAATACCCTTCCATGAAGCAGTGTTGTTGTAATCAATTGCAGTATCGATAATAGGAACAGCGCCATAGCGCTTTACCAATTCAAAATAAAAGAATGCTTTCAGGAAATAACATTCACCCTGCATGTAAGCCACGTTCAGTACGGCTTTTTTGTAAGCAGTGGAATCGTTATTAACGATACCGTTTGAAAGATAGTCGAGGCTTATTTCGTTCCTGTGTGCCAGGTGAAGATTTGCCTGGTAAATGCCATCAAAACAATTGGACCAAACGCCATCAGGGTTATTGAATTGATCCCATACGCCATAGTTGAAAATATGGGAGCGGTTGTTAACGTTGGTATGGTAAGCGTCATCTGATGCAGCTTCCATATCCACCGCGTTGTAGCTGTCCGGTAAATAACTATACGCTTTCCACACAACATCCTGTGCGTAGTCGTATGTTCTATACATCATGTCTATGGGCATGTCGGCCGGTATGTTCTTTACATCCAGGAAGTTCTTTTTGCAAGAGCCCAGTAAGAATGTAGCGAACACTATAATGATAATATGATAATACTTTTTCATTTTGCGTGTCTTAAAATGTTCGTGCTAAAATTTTGCTTTCAATCCAATTGTAATTGTCTTCATCAACGGATATCCCATTGACAGTCTTTCCGGTTCTAATCCGTCGATTTTGTTACCCAACAAATTGTTGCCGTTCAGGAAGACTCTTAGTATTTCCATTTTTTTCAGGAAGCCTGTGCGAGGCAATGTATAACCCACTTCCACGCTGCGCAGTTTCCAGAAGTTACCATTGCGCAACCAAAATTCCGCCGACTGGTTGTTGTTGTTGTTAACCAGTGTTGACAATCTTGGGGAAGTAGCAGTGGTTGCCGTTGCCGTTGTCCATGGATTGTTTGAGAAAGCAGTGATGTTAATGTTATTAGCCAACGGATGCGTATAAGCGAAGGCGTCGTCCAGCAAACTAACTGTTCTGTTCATTACACCTTGTACAAAGGCATCGAAATCAAATCCTTTGTATTTGAAGCCCAAATTAGCGCCTAATGTAATTTCAGGCAGTTTGGTGTATTTCATTGGAACCATATCATAGCTGTTAATCAACCCATCACCATTTACATCCACATATTTCAAATCGCCCGGATGTACAGGTCCGTAAGTTGATTTTGCAACGCCGGGGTTCAGGTTACCGTTAGCATCAAAATCGGAGACTTGATAAAATCCGGCATTTTGCAATCCTCTGAACTGGCCTATGCGATATCCTTTTTGATTCAGATATGCGTAAGGCTGAGGGTCCTGTGCCTTTTGTGTTATTTCATTATGAGCATACCCCATTGTGGCTCCGCCATAATATTCAAAACCGCTTTTTGTTTTATCGCGATATTGAAGAGCGGCTTCAAAGCCTTTGTTCACCGCTGCACCTGTGTTGGTGTTTTGGAAATTAAGACCAGTATAATCAGGAACTCCAACAGGCTGTTCCAAAATGCCTGTACGTTTTTCTTTAAACACATCCAATGTTGCATTCAACTTTTTCAGGATCGTCAGCTCAACGCCCAGGTTAGCAGTTTGCTTGGATTCCCATGTAAAATTAGAGTTAGGGATAGCGCCTTCTGTTCTTCCGTTTTTGGTACCATCAGTTGAACCTAAGATATAAACTGGAGAACTGTAATTTGCCCACTGCTCATACAGGAAACGATAGTCTTCGTTTGTGTTGGCAGTTTTGCCATAAGAACCTCTAACCTTTAAGAAACTGATTACTTTATTGTTTTTCAAAAAGTCCTCGTTGCTTGCTACCCAGCCCAAACCTATTGCAGGAAAGAATCCATAGCGATGGCCGGATTGGAAATCCGCTGAGCCAAGGTAAGAGTAAGACAGATCAGCAACATATTTTTTGTTGTAATCGTAAGTGACGTTGCCACGCAAACCTTGTTCCACCACGGCATACACCTGGCCGTCATGTACATAACTTGAACGGGTGTATTTAATCATTCCTGTAAAACTGTGTTTGCCGAAACTTCTGTCATAGTCAAAACCAAAGATGGATGAAGTTCTGTTCCAGTGGCTATTACCGCCGTCGCTGATGCTTTGGCTCGTAGCTCCCAATGTTTTATAAACAACATTACCTTTTGCATCAATCACAGGATTGTCGTAAGCGTCTTTAGTAATTTCGTAAGAAGGTACTGTAAACGTTTTTTGATAAACACCTGTATATACGTTGGCAAATGAAACACCACCGCTAAGCGCCAATCCTTTCGTCAGTACATCCAGCTTTTCTTTGAAGCTCACGTTTGTTTGCAGGTATCTTGTGTGTGAGTTGTAGATACCGTTTTGTCTGAGTAGTTGTACCGGATTGAAATTATAAACAGAACCATTGCCCCATGAACCATCGAGGTTCCTTACAGGAAACGCTGCTGATGGCAGTGCCATTATATTGTTAAACACTTGCGCGGCAGTAAAACCGGCAGGCGTTTTACGGTCCTCAGTAATACCGGAAACAGTTGCTTTTACAGAAAGATTTTTGTTCAGATTCAAATCAAGATTAGCTCTCAAACTAAGCCTGTTATATTTTGCATTGGTTCCAAAATCTTTGTCAATAACATCTGCATCTCTGTATATACCTGTAAAGCTTGTGTATCCGCCCAATACAAAGAATCTTGCCTTGTCATTACCACCACGGAATGAGATATCGTAGTTCTGTGTGGCAGATTTATTGGTCAACATTTTATCGTACCAATTCACATTTGGGTGAAAAGGATCATCGGTTGCTTTATACAATTGAGGATTGTAGTATTTAATTGGCAGTCCATCATTTTGCAAAGCCTGGTTGTAAGCGGTTACATATCCGTAAGCATCCATAACCTGTGGCAAAGCGATTGGTCGCATGCTACCATATCTTGCGTTTGCTTCAATTTTTGTTTTGCCGGATCTTGTTCCTTCTTTGGTACGAACACTCAATACGCCTGCACCACCGTCAAAACCGTAAACAGCAACAGCGGCTGCATCTTTTAAGAGCGTTACAGATTCTATTTCGTTAGGCGATAAAGCAGAAAGAGAGTTCATGTCAACCTGGAAACCATCCAGGTAAATAGCAACCCTGTTGCCTTGAATGTTCCAGCTGCTTTGACCACGCACGTAAAGCGTTGGTGCATCGTAACCAGGTTCGCCGGAACCTGTAGCCACAGTCAATCCGGGGATTCTGCCCTGCAATGTATTCAGCAAATTACCGGCGTTTGTTTTTGCCAGCTCTTCACCTGAAATGGTAAATGTTGCTCCTGTATTTCTCCAGCTCTGTTCGCTTCTGATGCCTCCGTCGATAAGTTTTACAGTATCGCTTTTAGCAGTCAGCAATATTGCAGAATCCAATTGGGCAGACTTCTTTGTTTGCGCCTGGCTCACGTCCAGCCCGGCAAGGAAGAGCAGCCCTATAAAGAGTTTTATATTTATATTTTTCATGTAGTTTATGATTGTCGATTTTCAAACCTTAATTACCATCCCGGGTTTTGACCATCCCAGCCTTTACCGCCCAAATACATCATACTAATTTGATCCAGCGGGAACGGTACATAGTAGTACTTCACAGGAAATGATCTTGCTCCATAGCTGATCGTTTCCCAGTTGAGGTATGGATTGGTTGGTTTCGGAGTAACGCCATTTGTTGATGCGGTAACCGCGAACCCATGAAAAGTTTGACTCAATACAGTTTGAGCTGTTAACCAGCGGTGCAAATCATTGTATCTGTGGTTTTCGAAAGCCAGTTCTACTGAACGCTCATTTTGAATGGCAGTGCGGAAGTCCGCAGTTGATGCAGGCGTTTTAGCAGGCATGCCGGCTCTTGCTCTGATCTGGTTCAGATAAGAAATAGCATCTGCGTTTGGTCCTGAATATTCATTTATTGCTTCTGCATAGCTGAGATAAAATTCTGCCAAACGGAAAACCGGCCATGCAAAATGGTTATCGTTCATGTTGTCTACACGGGCAACAAATTTTGTACACTCAACAGCGCTTCCAGTAGCGTCACCAGCGTTGGTGTCATCGCAAAGGCCACCTTTTGAATAAGACTGAGGTGCGTCTGCTGAACCTTTGTAATAAGTAGCAAATGTTCTGCTGCTGTTCCAGCGTTGTCCGGCATACGCAAGACACTGGTATGCGCGTGGGTCAAGATTCAATCCTTCGAAATAAGCTTTGAAATCTTTTCCTGAAGGAGTAGCAGTCCATGTGGTGCCATCATTTTTCTCATACATCTGTAAGAATTCAATTGGCACATTGTTTTTAGCGCCCCAGCCATTCATGCGGATTTTTGAAGTGTTATAAAAACCCCACTCGTTCCACTGGCTCTTATCCGGATCTTTTTGATTGAATGTATTTACCAATATCATTTCAGGATTTCCATAAGCGCCTGCTGTACCATACACGTTGTTGCAAACTGCTTCATAATCGCCAAGGCCGGCGTAAGTATCTGTGTTGGGCGTTGTAGTTGGTTTAGGTGTTGGAGACGATAGATACAATGAAACCTGCGAAGCGCCGGCAGCGTCGATTACGGCTTTAGAAGCGTCAGCAGCTTTTTTCCAACGCTCTTTATCATAAGATGCATAACACAAAACAGAGTCTCTTGCATCACCATATCTTGCACCTGAAATCAGCGACTTCATTTCACCTGGCGTGTTATAAAGAGGGCTCGCAGCATACAACAAGATTCTTGCTTTTAAAGCTAATGCAGCAAGGCTGGTTACTTTACCATAATCCACAGAACCACGTACAGCAGGAAGTAAAACAGCAGCCTGATCGCACCAGTTAACAATGCTGTCTACAACAGATTGAACAGAAGCACGCGGAATGGAAATCTTTCCGCTTCCTTCCAAAACACTTGTCACGATTGGAATGCCACCATACATACGAAATGCACTGTAGTGCGCCATTGCACGGCAAAAGATTGCCTGTCCTTTTACATCCGCAATCCACTGCGGAGTTGCATCAGTTACAGCATCGATATTCTTGATAACAAGATTCGCTTTCCTGATCGCTTTGTACCAGGCGTTAAACGGAGGAGCATCTGCGCGGCTTGCAGCGGTAGGTCCCCTGTCGATAGTACCTGAAGGGGTCATGTTGCCGAAAATATAATATTGATAGTTGTAGTTACCACCCACCCATGCAGCACCCGGAAGTGTCAGGTAAACGTTGTCTGTAAGAGCGTCCTCACGGCAATCCGCAGACTCAGTTAATACAAAGCCTGAAGGAATACACCACTTGTACATTTCTGCTACAGCGTATTGCGCCTGCATTTGTGTATGGAAGATGGTGTCCACAGTTACGGCTCCGCCCTTAGGCTTCTCCAGGAAATCTTTATTGCAACTACTCATCACGCCCGCCGACATCACACCGGCAAAAAGCAGAAGAGGTAAATATATTTTTTTCATCAGCATATCTTTTATTTTATTTTGGCCTGATGGAATTCGCATGAAACAACCTTGTCTTTGTGTGGCAAAATTGTTGTCATGCTCATTTCATCTGTTTGATTCTTTACTGTTAGAAATTAAAAGTTCACTTTAAACCCTGCGTTGTATGTGCGTGTAAGCGGATAGCCCATGTAACCCAGATTTTCAGGATCGCCCCAGATAGAATTCTTGCTCCATGTGTACACGTTGAATCCGTTAGCATATACACGAACTGAATTCAGACCAACTCTTGATAAAATACCGTGTTGGAAAGTGTAGCCAACTTCTATGTTTTTCAAACGCACGTAAGAAGTGTTGAGATGGAAATATGTATTCATATAAGCCGGGCGGTTATACGCTGCAATCGGGAAATCGATCTTATCGCCAGCTGCATAACGCTCAGGAGTAAAACGGTTCCAGTCTACAGCAAAGAGCGCTTCCGTTGTACCGTTGAAGTGCAGGTTTGTAGATGGCATTGGATCTGCTGCTACACCACCGGCGCCCTGAAACAATACAGAGAAATCAAACCCTTTGTACTGGAATCCAAGTGATATACCGTAAGTGAAACGAGGGATTGATGTATAACCAGATCTTACGTAATCTTTGTTATCGATAACGCCATCATAGTTCACGTCTTTCATTTTTACATCACCAGGTTGCAAAGGCACACCTGAAAATGAAAGATCTTTTTGATATACAGTTTGTCCGCCTGGATTTGTATATGGTTTACCATTTGCATCTTTTGCAGCAACCGGCTGGGAAAGAATCGGATTGCCATTTGCATCAACTGCATACAACTGAGACCATGAAGTATACAAACCATCTGCCTGCAGGTAAGAACCCTGGTTGATTGGTTTACCTGTTTGTGCCTGGTACTCAAGACCCGGAACTATAGGCTCATCACGGAAAACGATTTTGTTTTGGTTGTTGGAAATATTCGCTTTTACAAAGTAGTTGAATTTGCGGCCAACTTTATCATTGTAAGTAACTTCCAACTCGTTACCCCAGTTTTGCGTTTCTCCTAAATTGTAAGGAGGCAAACTAGCAGCAACTATACCCGGAATGGTACCTCTGTATGAAAGGATATTTTTTCTGTGCTCGTTGAAGTGATCAAACGTTACGCCCAGTTTATCTTTAAAGAATTTCGCTTCGAAACCGATGTTCATTTTTTGCGCCGTTTCCCAGGTTACATCAGGGTTACCAAGTGTGCTTTCGTACGCACCTTTTACTTTGTTACGGTTAGAACCGTATACGCCAAAATAGTAACCACCCATATCACCGCTGCCATATGCCCACACATCCGGCAGGTACAGGTAACGTGCATCTGTAGTTGTTCCCGGAATATAAATTCTGTCGTTACCCACATAACCAAGAGAACCTCTGATTTTCAGGAAAGTCATGTATTCATTCACCGGCCAGAAAGATTCATTGCTTGCTACCCAGCCCAGTGAGTAGGCAGGAAGGAAACCAAATCTTTTTCCGTCAGGGAAGTTTTCTGATCCGTTGTAACCAAGGTTATACTCTGCTAAGTATTTGCCTTTGTAAGCATAGGTAAGTCTTCCAACAACACCTTCGTAAGCGTGAGGAAGGTTGTAAGCCAGGTTTGGATCGAATTTCTTTTCAGCGTTAACCATTGCCAAAGCGGTAATAGCATGGTCGCCAAAAGCGCGACTATAGTTGATTGAAAACTCTGCGTACCATTTGCGCCATTTTGATTTATACCAATTCGCCCATCTTTGAGAAGGAGCTTCGTTGTTCTTTTGAACAAAGATCGGATTCAACAAATCTCCGTTAGGATTTGGACGTACCGACCACATTACAGGGAAAGATTGTCCGCCGGAAGCGCTGGAGAAATAGCTATCATAAGCTCCTCTTGCACTTACAGAAAGTCCTTTGGTAATAAAATCAAGCTTGTGCAAAATGCGAACAGCTGAGTTAAGTGTACTGTTGTTGCTGATGTTGTACTGGTTACGCATTGCCAAACTATACAGCGGGTTAAACTGCTCAGCTTCACGTTGCCAGATGAATACAAATTTGCCATCAATATAACCAGGAGAACCCATCGGGTTGGTCCACATCAAATTCTTTTCATAGTTATACTGGTCGTTGTTCATACCCGTAACCTGAACGAATTGAGTTCCCAGATCCACTGAAATTTTCAGATTTTCATTCACATCAAAATCGAAGTTGCCTCTCAGGTTGTAACGGTCCTTTTTGTAATCCATTTCATCAGAGAAAGGCATGTAATCGGTTTTGAACAAACCAGCTTGTCTCAGGTAACCACCGGAAAGAAAATATTTCACGCCTTTGGTTCCACCTGTGATGTTGATATTTGCCTGCGTTTGAGGCGCATACTTTTTGTAGATCTGGCTTTGCCAGTCCTGGTCAGGGTGGAAGTATGGATCGTAGTAAGGATTTTTTGATCCGTCAGCCAACTTTGGAGTGTGGGCATTTAGAAAATATTTCATGTCCTCGTCAGTGTATTGAGGCACATAACCTGTTGTTCTTTTCGCCACAAATTTTGACCAGCCATCAGGTTGGTTTATGATATCCGGATCGTTGGCGTGTTGCTGCCAGTATGTTTCAAATATCTGCTCATTTCTAAGCGTAGCATATTGCGGAGAGTTCACATACTTTGGCATGTTTAAGAAACTAACAGCCGCTGTCTGAACCGTAGCGTTCACTTTAGGTGCGCCTTCTTTACCACGTTTTGTGTTGATAAGGATAACACCATTCGCACCACGCACACCAAATACTGCAGTAGCCGAAGCATCTTTAAGAATACTGATGGTTTCTATTTCATTAGGATCAATATCGTTATAGGTGTCCCTTACCACGTTATCCACGAGGATGAGGGGCGCCGTGTTTCCTGTGTAAGTGCCCACGCCTCTGATGTACAGATTCGCAGCATCTTCACCCGGCTTACCGGAAGACTGAACCGAGATCAAACCCGGCAAGCGTCCTGCCAATGCATTACTAACGTTGGCAACCGGAGATTGTACGATTTCTTTGTTGGATATTGTACTGATAGAGGCTGTTACGGAAGCCTTTTTCTGTTGTCCGTAACCAACTACTACCACTTCTTCCATCGCCGCGTTTTGCGATATCAGTGCAACGGTGAAATTTCTGTTGTTACCCACATACATTTCCTGCGGCAAGTAGCCGATCATTGATGTAACAATCACAGTGTTAGGACCGGGCACAGTCAGTTTGAATACTCCGTTCTTATCCGTGATCGCGCCTTTAGCGGCGCCCTTTACGAATACGCTTACGCCATCGAGTGGTTCGCCTTTTTGCGTGGTTACCTTACCGGAAATGTTCACAGTAGTATCAACCGGCGCTTTTACCTGCACCACTTCTTCGGTATTTTTTATGTTCAGCGAAAGCATCAGGCTTTTAAGTTCCTCGTTATTTGCATAAATAACATAGGCTTTCTTCAATACCTTTTTATACTTAAGTCCGTAAGGCTTAAGAAGTTCGTCAAGAAAAGCGGTTACGCTTTTGTACTTCGTTACGTTCATCGTTAACGCAGCATCAGGGAGTACATTTGATTCGTAGACAAAGTCTACATCAAACACTTTTCTCGCTTCCAGTAAAAGTTGTGAAATGGTTTTTGAATCTGCACTTGTTGGAGAGTTGTGTTTCTGCTGGCTGTAGGCTATCGCATTCAATCCTGTTTGCGAATATGCACTCATGACGTTGACCACAGACATGACGATGCCGAACAGGAAAAACACTTTCCTGGGGTAGAGGCTCTTTTTCATACTTCTTTTTTGCGATCGTTAAATAATCGGTTTTGTTTCGTTTTGGTTTTGAGTGCCCTGAGAGAGCACTGTTGTTTTGGTTTTCGTTGTTGTTGTTATTGCTCTATTACGAGCGTCTTATTCTTGATTGTTATTTTCCTTTTCAGAATTACTTCAAGCACCCTGGCCATGTCCTCAATGTTTCCGGCGCGAAGCTCTCCGGATATTTTTGCCTGCCATAAACTTGAGTCCGAAATTACTACGCTGTAACCATAAGTTTCCTGTATTAGCCTCGCTACTTCTGTCATTGACGTATAATTGAAGTGGAACTCATTGCGCGCCCAGCCAGAATACATGTTAATTGTAGAGTCTGCGTCCAGTTTCACTACGTCATTCTTATTAACTACCGCTACTTCACCCGGCTTCATTACCACAGGTTCCTCTTTTTTTCCGGCCTTTGCAGAAGCAACATCTTTCAGCGCCAGCTGTACTTTACCTTCCTCCAATGCCACGGTGGACTGTTCGTTCCTGGTGTTTACATTGAACTTTGTTCCGAGTACTTCAATGTCCACTTCTTTTGTATGCACCACGAAAATGTCGCCGGTCACTTTTTTCTTCGCCACATTGAAGTAGGCCTCCCCTTCTATCCAGACATTTCTTTTCCCGTTGTCTTTCCAGATTTTGGGAACCTTTAAAATGGAGTTTGCGTTTAATACTACAGTCGATCCGTCAGGTAGGGTGATGCGTTTTATCTCGCCTGCAACCGTTTTTACCTCGGTCAGGTAGAGATTCTGGTTTTCATATTTCACAAACAGCCAAATGGAAGTTGCAGCCAACACAAGGAAAGACGCGGCCACCAGCATCGGTCTCAGCCACACTATTCGCGATTTCTCTTTTTGAATAGCAGCTTCCACCTTCGACCAGTTTTCAGTTTGCAGTTCAGGGGAAACGGGCTCCTTTCTGAATTCAACCTTATTATTTCCTATCTTAAAAAACCCCGGCATTCTTGTGTTTTTTGGATTATACAATGATTAAGACACACGACTTTTTAAGTCATACTCTTGGGACTCAAAAAAATTTTTAACTTTTTTTGAACGATAGGAAAGGTGTAGTGGAAAATGGCCGAATAACTGAGTAACTGAATAACTGAATAACTGATTGTCTGAATGTTATAGTGCAAAAAACTGAACCGAAAACCTCAGTTATATCAGTTATTCAGTTACTCAGTTATTTAAATCTCCCAAGGTCCTTGTAAATAAACATAGCAGACAGAAACAGCGCAAGCAGCTGCTCGGCCCTGAGTTTATTGAGTGCCTTTTGGATGAGGTTCAAAACGGACTGGTAGTTGACATTCATGATCTCGGCGATCTGTTTGTACTCCATATCTTCATAATAGCGCAGGTAAATGGCTTCCTTCTGGCGGGCAGGTAGCTCGTTTAAAAGCAAGGCAAGTTTCGCGTGGAGCGATTCTTCTGTTTCCTTCTCCACAATAATTTCTTCTACCGAAAAACAAATATCAGGCTCTACTGACATTTTGATTTTCAGCTCACGCAGCTTTAATGATCGTAACTGGTTGAGTATTTGGCGACGAAGAACAGTGAAGAAATAGGGTTTTACTTTTTCGAGGTTGCCTATAGAGTTTCGTTTGGTCCAGATCTTTACAAAGAGTTCCTGCACGGCGTCATCAGCGAGGCCATTGTCATTCAACAACTTGGTTGCATAGTAATACAATCCATTAAACAGTGCTTTATGAATGTCGTTGAAGGCATCGGTATTTCCCGCCAGTGTATCGGTCCACCATTGTCGCAGTTGTTCAGTCTCTGATCTGGATTCCATTAGGCCGGCTAAAGATTTTGTAATTATACTTTTCTTATTACCACTCCATATAGTATGGCTTGCAAGAATACAATTAATCTTTGGGCCTTTACTCATGAGTGCTCAAAAATAATTACTAAGTACCGTATTTAAAGTGATTTATAAATTAAAACTGTTTTTTTGTAATTAAAAGAAATTGTTAGTTACTGGTTTTCAGTTAGGTTGAGAGTGGAGAGTTGAGAATTGAGAGTTGGGGTTTGAATGATTCAATGATACATGGTCCAAATTGCAATTCCATACAGAGCCAATATTTCCACGAATGTCAATATAATGTGAGTCAGAGAAGGAAGCCTGAACTTTCTTACAAGGAAAAAATTCAGAAACAGATGAAAAACCGCGAACCCCGTAAATACTCCCCAGGCGCGGTTTTCCTGACCGGCAGCCGCATAGCCCGACAGAAAGGCGGACAATATGCTTAGCGATTCAAGGACAAAAAAAAGCACAATGTTGATTAAAAATACTTTTATAAAATTGGGCATTGTTGAACAGTTATTATCTTACTGAAGATTTACAAATTAACATCAACCTAATGAAACTCACGTCTTTATTAATCCTGACCCTTATCAGCGTTTCTTCTTTTGCGCAAATTGTTTTCACAAAACTCGACGCTAAGAATTTACCCAAACACCTTAAATACGAAGGCCAGATTATTGACGCGGTGAAATGGACAGACAGCCTTGGCCTTAACTATGTAATCAGGAGCGAGACCGGAAAGGTGCCCAGCAAAGAAAAAGGCAATGAGGACCTCAAGGATGCCTTTCTATACGCTTATCACTATATTGTAAAAAATGACAGCGCCAAACTTGCGTGGAGAATTTACGACTTCAACAAAGCCTGCGACTTTGACCTGGACCTATATTATATTGACAAAACATTTTCAATAACGGACCTTGATAATGATGGTGTGGCAGAAGTGTGGGTGATGTATAAAAATGTTTGCCGAAGCGATGTAAGTCCCGCGGAACAGAAAATCATAATGTACGAAGGCGCTAAAAAATATGCGCTAAGAGGAGAAAGCAAAATTCAATATCCCGAAGAAAAAGATTCCTATGGAGGCACTTTCAAGCTGGATGATAATTTTAAAAATGGAAATGCAGTGTTCAGACAATACGCTGAAAATCTTTGGAATAAACACAAACTCGAAACGTGGAACAGATAATTAATAATGAATAAGGCCGCAACTCCTAATTCCTAATTCCTCCTCACGGCTTATGGCTCTCAATAAATTTCGTCAGCTCGCGGCTGAGGTCCGAGAGCAAAGATTCAAATTCGGCGAGGTCCTTGTTTTTTTCGGAGGCTTCCTTTTTATATTTGGCGAGATACTGCAAACAGGAAGTATATTCTTCACACAGCGATCTGAACATGCCGTCTTGCACATAAAGCTTTTCAATGCTCTGCGCATACATTGGAAAGTCGTTTTTTACAACGTTCATAAAGTGATCTGTTGAATCCAGCATGTAATTAAGATTTTATGAATCGAATTTCTAAGTTAGAATAACAAAGAGCTTCACGCTAGTGTTTACAAGGGTTTACGGTTAAATTGCCAATTTAGAATTTGAAGATTTGAAAATTTGGAAATGGTGGGTGCAAGAACGAGCGATCATCAATTTGAAAATTTGAAGGTTTGAAAATGACCTGCGCAGCAGCCTAAAGAATTTATGTCACCTTAATTATCAGAGAATTATTAATCCTTTCAGCTTATCTAAACATAGCGCATTTTCAAATTTTCAAATCTTCAAATCTTCAAATTTTCAAATTAAAATTCATACTGGCACAATTTTTTGGTTGGGGGCCAAACATTTTCAAATCCACGTTGTTGTATTACCAATGTCCGTAATTGTGAATATATTTTCCCGGCACCTATCGTAGCGTTAAAGCTACCGCAACCTTATGCCCTATGATAAGCATAGCCGTAAACGGAAACTCAAAATCATGTACCTGTTCGTAGATTTTTTGAACATAAAACGTTACATATGCAATCCCTAACTGCAACATCAATTGTTCCGGGTGTTGAGGTATTTGAACAACAACTGGAAAAAATATCGAACGACCCACTCTTCTCGGAGGCGGGCATTTTGAAAAAGTTTCTGAAATACATTGTACGTGAAACTATTTATGGGCGCTCCAATTGCCTTAAAGAATATACAATAGCCACCAATGTACTGGGCAAACCATTGGACTTCAAGCCCCAGGAAAATGGTATCGTGCGCATACATGCAGGAAGACTAAGAAGAGCACTCGACACCTATTATGAAGGCAGCGGCATATGCGATGAACTGATCATTTCCATCCCCAAAGGAAAGTATGTTCCGGACTTTGCCATGCGAGACGAACTAACACCAAAAAAAGTTTTGCATCCCATTGTGGATGAAACATCTGCAGAACCGGAAACCGATTCCGCCATTGCTGTGGTGCCTTTGTTATTCGACGAAGAAAATCCGCTGACAAAACTCTTCATGAATGGATTTTGCCTTCAGCTAAGCAACAGCCTGATGGAACTGAAAGACTCTTATGTTATATCCTACCAAACGATCAAGGGAATGGTAGATACAGACAAGGATCTTCGCGATTTGCACCACACTGTTGGATGCAGCTACATTGTGTCTGGCTGCGTACAGGTGGTACACCATCATGTAAGAGTAACGCTCCAACTTTTCCTCGCAAAATCAGGACAACAAGTATGGTCAGAAATTTATGAAAGAGTGATGACCAAAACGAATGTTCTGCAAATACAGGATGAACTGATAAAGAAAATAATTCCTTCAATAACCGAATCACTTTCACACATCAAAGGAAAAGGACTGCTGGCAAAGATGGAAGCGGTGTGAAGCAATTTGAAAATTTGAAGATTTGAAAATGCTCAAGATACAGCATTCATCTATTAATATAGCATGCGTAGTTTGCAGGCCTCTTATTAATTTTTGCAAAACGCTCTGCCTACATTAAATAGTAAATTTTGCCAAAAAAGAATTTTCAAATTTTCCAATCTTCAAATTTTCAATTAGAAGGTGTACGACACCCCAAACACAATACCAAAGTCCAGCGTCCTGCTGCCTTCTACAGGAGGTTTGGAATCGTAGTTGTTATAGAAACTCAAGTTCAGTTTAAAGTCATTGAAAATTTCCCAGGTCAGATCTGTTGAACCATCATAACGGAAGCGATCCTTCTGTGTAAGGCTGTAATAAAATGTTTGACTGGTCAGCAAATTAATTTCCGGTTTACTGAATCTGAAGAAATTAAATTCAAGTTGCCCGAACAATTCCGATTGCGTGCCGGTCGTTACATTCTCAGTACTTTTTTCCTGGTTGAATACCATCCCCAATCTCCCCCATGCATACACACTTTTTCTTGTAAGAAATTTGTTTCCCGCGCCAAGCCCTTCCTGGTAACGTCTGCTAAGACCGAGCTCTATATTGCGCTGATAAGCGAGAAAAGCTGTTGCGAACCAGGTGGGGCTGAAGTAATAATTGTCCTTCATGTAAATATCTTCACGATCACGGCTAAACGACGAATCTGTAATGGTGTAAATACCGGATGCAGAAAACGTCAGCTCATTCTTTTTTGCGGTGTAGGAAAGCCTTGTGTCAAAATTAAAACGACCAAGGTCACTCGATCTTGTGAAGCTATAGCCAAGGCTCACACTTCCTGAAAACCGCTCCAACACTCTGTTTTCGTATGGATACAACACAGAGATATGTTCGAGTTGCAATTCTGTAGTATCATAGCCTCTGTTAATAATTATTTTGGCGGCTTCGGTGTCTGACAAAATTCTTCCATAATAAACTTCACCTTTTATTGACTCGATTCGAAACACACGCGAACGTGCAGAAAGTGTTTTTATTTTTCGAAGTTGTATCGTGATGTCATTCGCATCGTCAGGATCAAATGTCATCACGCCCAATTTAATTTTCTTCACTTCACCAATGACCCTGCTTCCGTTTAAAAAGTACACAGTGTCACGCTGCGCATGCAGTTCGTTGCAAGCCACTATGAATAACAATATGACGAATACTAACCTCTTCATGAAATCACCGGCATGCTTAGCTGCAAATTTTTCGACTATGAAAATAACTTCAAATAAAAAACCACTAACAATTTACCGTAAACCGCGGGCGCATATTACCGTAAACTAAAATGCGCCTCTTTAATTCAACACTCAGCTTATATTTTTGGTTGATTCAATTATCCTTTTCGTAAAACTTCACTGGTTCTCGCTTGTTAATGTATCACAATTGAAAATTATTCTCCAACACAAATTGCAATTTTTATGAACCGCTTACGAAAAAAATCCTCCATACTGGTCCTGCTTACAATGTTGTTGCTTGTCTCATCGCGAATGTTGGCGCAGGATGAAAAGCAAAAAAGCATGGAGATCTATGGCTTCATCATGACTGATGCAGGTTACAATTTTAACCAGATAGATCCGGATTGGTATGATGTGATCCGGACAACAAAACTGCCTTCTTACAAAAATCAATACGGCACAAATGGCAATGTTTATTTTTCTGTAAGGCAAACCAGGCTTGGTTTTAAAAACTATTTCCCCACTGCGCTGGGCGAATTGAAAACGACGTTCGAGTTTGAATTGTTTGGTACCGGCGTTGATGCGGGACAAACAACATTCAGGCTGCGCCATGCATATGCGGAGCTGGGAAAATTTGGTGTGGGTCAATACTGGAGCCCGTTTATGGACATAGATATATTTCCCAATACGCTTGAGTATTGGGGACCTGTAGGTATGCCATTGTTTAGAAACATACAGATCAGGTACATGCCAATACAGGGAGACGATAAACTCACATTCGCACTCGAAAGACCAGGCGCCAGTGCCGATCAGGGCCAATATGCTGGTCGTGTAGAACTGCAAGGCGTTAAGCCAAGATTTCCACTGCCCGATTTTTCTGCAGAATACCGCAAAGCTTTTAAAGCGGGTTATGTAGAGCTCGCAGGTATTGTACGCTACATCAAATGGGAAGATCAAAACAATGATCAATACAACTTTAGCGGCGACGCGGTAGGTTGGGGATTAAATCTTACGACAAACATCAAAGCGGGTAAGAACACTACATTTCGTGGCGGAGTTGTTTACGGCGAAGGAATTGAAAACTATATGAACGATGCTCCGGTAGACATTGGTGTTAAAAATAATCCTGGCAATGTTGTTACTCCCCTTTTAGGAAAGGCGCTTCCTGTACTGGGTGTTACTGCTTTTGTTGATCACAACTGGAACGAGAAGTTCAGTTCTTCCCTTGGTTATTCTTCGGAAAAAATTACAAATTCTGACGGGCAAAATGCGAATGAATTTCACGTAGGAGAATATGCTGTGGGAAACCTTCTCTGGTATCCTGCAAAAAATGTAATGGCCGGAGTGGAGCTGCAATGGGGACACAGAGAAAACTTTAGCGATGGATGGAAAACCGATATCACCAAACTCCAGTTTTCTTTTAAATACAATTTCTCGCAAGCATTTTACAGGAAATAAGTGCCATGTTATGAGTTATGGATAAAACATGCACGCTTTAAAAAAACTCTCAATCAAAAAATACGATAATGAAAAAGTTATATGCTACATCAATTTGCAAAGCTGCCTTCTTCTCTTTGCTGATGACAATTGTGGGAAATGCTATTTGCTTTGCACAAACAAAAACGGATCTTTCAAAAGCAAACATAGAACGTTTGCTGGATGACGCTTACAACAAATTCAAAGATCTGAAGGAGGGCAAGAATGCAGATTACATCAAGGAACTGGCGAATGTGGACCCAAACATTTTCGGCATCGCAATAGTTACAACCGATGGCTCTGTTTATACGAAAGGAGATATCAGTTCAATGGTATCTATACAAAGCGTGTCGAAAGTTTTTGTAATGGCACAGGTGCTTGAAGAAATGGGACCACAAGCCATTCAGGACAAAATAGGTGTGGATGCTACGGGCATGCGTTTTAATTCAATTGTTGCCGTAGAGTTGCAGAAAGGAAAAGAAATCAATCCAATGGTAAACCCCGGAGCCATTGCTGCAACAAGCCTTGTAGCAGGCGCTGACTCAGCAGCGAAATGGAAAAGTATTCTGCAAAAACAAAGCGAGTTTGCAGGACGCCAGCTAAGCGTGAACCAACCGGTTTATATAAGCGAGGCGGGAGACAATCTTCGCAACCAGGCAATCGCACATTTACTCTTAGCATATGGTCGCATGTATTTTGATCCTGTTCAATCAACAGATATTTATACAAAACAGTGTGCCATTAATGTAAACGCAAAAGATCTCGCTATAATGGCCGCAACGCTCGCAAATGGCGGCCTTAATCCTGTTACAAAGAAAACAGTCGTTTCACAAAAAACGGTGCAGTATACATTGCCGGTTATGGCAACTGCGGGACTGTATGATGATTCCGGAATTTGGTATTACAACTCAGGACTGCCGGCCAAAAGCGGCGTAGGTGGAGGATTGCTTGCTGTTTGCCCTGGCAAATTTGGTATCGCTGTTGTATCACCTCCATTAGACGCAGCGGGCAATAGTGTGAAGGCGCAAAAAGTAATAAGATATGTTATAGAACAATTGAAGGTTGATCCGTTTTTGATTGAACCGAAGAAATGAATTAAGAATTAAGAATTCAATGTCGTTTAGTTAAACATATTAATGCCCTACGGGCAAAAATAGCCGCGGGTGCTGGCTTCTATTGATATTGTTTCCCTACGGGAAAGGTTCCATTGCCCGTAGGGCAATAATATCAATAGAAAATCTAACAAAAAAAACAACATTGCCCGTAGGGCAATAATCAACTAACAACATTTCTGCCCTTAACTAAACGACATTGAATTAAGAATTCCTGATTAGCTACCATGCACTATTGATCTCGAGCATAAATGCCGTGAAAAAAGTAACAGATGTAACACACAAAGCATTCTTAATTCTTAATTCTTAATTCTTAATTGCTAATTGCTCTACTCTGCAAATCACTTAAATCAAATGCTGAACATGAATACGAAGCGAGCTCGTTTAAAAATTGTTTGTATACTGGCAATATCAATAATGAGTTTTTCGGACCGGTTATTCGCACAAAATGACACACCCGTTCTCGACACACAACAGACCGTGATCATGATTAAGCGTGGCCCGGTCATGAATGATAGTGCATACAAAAACTATGCAAGTGGTGAATTTACGCCGGGACGTGGTTTTGATCTGGTGAGAACAAAATTCGGAGCACTCAACATCAGTATTTATGCAATGGCACGCTACCTGAATCAAATGCCGGGCACTCAAACATGGGAGGACCATTTAGGAAGACCCCACGATTTCACCGGGCGAAACGACTTCTATTGGCACCGTAGCATGATCTGGTTTTCGGGTTGGGTGGGTACGCCAAAGTTTACTTATGCGGCCACCGTGTGGACAGTATTTACCACTCAACAAACACTGATCTATGGTAACATGCAATATCGGGTGAACAGCCATCTCCGCTTCGGCTTAGGTGTTGGCCCTAACCTTTCTGTTCGCTCCATGCAGGGAAGTTTTCCCTTCTACTCATCAACAGATAGAACGATGGGAGAAGACGCCTTGCGCGGAGGCTTTACGCATGGCTTTTGGATAACGGGAGAAGTTGTTCCAAAGCTTTACTATAACGTGATGTTTGGTAATAACCTTAGCACGCTTGGCATCCAGGCATCCAAGCTTACGAGGAACATCGCGAAGAGTGCATCCATCTGGTGGCTGGCTACAACCAACGAATTTGGTCCACGTGGTGGAATCGGTGATTTTGAATATCATGAAAAACTAGCAACCCGTTTTGGAGCATCTTATGTGAATAGCCGCGAAGACAGGTTTAACAATATAGGTACACCTTCTCCCGACAATACGCAAATAAGAATGACTGATGGCGTATTGTTTTTTGAAACGAGTGCCCTGGCAGAAAACGTAACGGTGGACAATGCGACATACAATATGTTTTCTATAGATGCCGGTTTCAAATACCGCGGCTTCAATTTGCAAGCGGAGTTTTACGGAAGAAAGCTTTCAAAATTTGCAGCAGACGGTCCGCTTCCCATCAGCGAATTGAATGACTTTGGCTATAGTTTACAGGTGAACAAAATGATCATTCCACAGAAATTGATGCTGTATGGCGTCCATTCCTATTTCTTCGATGCATTCAAAAGACATCCATGGGAAGCGGGCGGCGGAATAAATTTATATCCGCTAAAAAACCGCAGCTGGCGCCTTAACGGCCAGGTGATATATGTATACAAAACTGCTGCCGGTGGTACGTTTGGATTGTATACTGCAGGACAAACGGGCCCTACTATTACTTTTGGCAGTGATATTCTTTTGTAGATGGAACGAATGAAAATAAACTCTTGCAAACGCAAGATGCCAGATAAAAAATAAACACTCTCGCTTGTCATCCCGAGGAACGAGGGATCTGAGTAATGCACTAACAAGTTGCAAGTGTCAATCCCAGATCCCTCCTTCGTCGGGATGACAAGCGTCGTTGACAATCGATAGTAACAGCTAACGGATGCAACTGTAAAAATTATTTAACTCAAAAAGCTTTTTATGAAAACAACACTTCTCGTTTCACGCGCAAACGCGATTACAGCAAGTGTCGTGATTCTACTTTTTTTTATAAATACAACACTCCACGCACAAGCGAAAAAACAAACCACTGCCGACACTGCGTTGTTTTTTGATTCGCATTTTCATTTGACAAATTATGTGCAGGAAGGCATCAGCATACAAAAGTTTCTATCGATTATGGGAACGACGACGGGAAGATCAACGTTGTTTGGTATTCCGTTGCAACAACAATGGTCGTATTCAAACACGGGCGACTTTGCACCAACATACTATTTGGCAAGCGATGCGCCGTTGTATTATTACTCGTTTACAGACGCCTACATTGCAATGACCTATCGATCTTTACCAGCGAATGACCAAAAGCGTTTTGATCCAATGATCACGGGCTTCAATCCTGCGGACATGTATGCCGCTGATCACATCAAACGTGTGTTGTTATTGTTTCCGGGTGTTTTCAGTGGCATTGGAGAATTTTCCATTCACAAGGAATTTGTTTCTTCAAAAATTGCAGGAGAAGTGGCGTCGCTTACCAATCCTGCGCTGGATCGCATTCTTGATTTTTGTGCAGAAGCCGGCCTGCTCTCTATTCTTCATAATGATATTGACATGCCTTTCCCGAAATCGGGGCAGGATCCCTATCTGATCAAACAGATTGTGGACCTGTTTCGCAGACACAAAAACACTAAGATCATTTGGGCCCATTGTGGATTGGGAAGAATTGTAAGACCGGTTCAGGAGCAGATTAATTTCCTTGATAGATTTCTGGCGGACCCAACATTGAGTCATGTTTGTTTTGATATTTCCTGGAGTGAAGTGGCAAAATATATTGTTGCAACGCCTGCTACAATTAAAGCAACTGCTACGCTCATTAATAAATATCCTGATCGCTTTTTGTTTGGCACCGACGAAGTAGCACCGCCCGATCCGGAAAAATACCAGGCAGTGTACAAGACCTACAAGCCTTTGTTAGCGCAGCTGAGTGCAGAAGCCCGGTACAAATTATTGAAGGGGAATTATGCCCGTTTGTTTGATGCGGCCCGTGTGCAAGTGCGTGCATGGGAAAAGGCACATCTGAATGATAGCACGATGACAGTGCCAGTATCGACAGTAAGTTCAGGGGCGGAAGACGAAGAAGACGACGACAGTGACGACTATTGAGTGCTGACGTAGACACATTTGTAGAAGAAAATATTATTTAGAAAAAGTTCCACCGTATGGATAAATGCCGGCAACACATGCGATTTACCGTTGGCGCATTTTTGCTGCTAAGATTGTTTGATGTATCTGCGCAGGACAGTGCTGTCGTAAAAAAAGACAGCAGCTGGTTTGACAAGTTTAATGCAAAAGCAGAAAAACTTTTCAAGATTATTCCCGTACCTATATTTTCTTACTCGAGCGATGCCGGGCAAATATTTGGACTGGCGAAATTCAATGTGCTGAATCTTTCTAAAAAGGATACTATTTCAAAACCTTCTAAGTTGTCTGAGGTAATGACCTTCTCTACCAAAGGACGGATCAATATTTCTGTTGCAACGGAGTTGGTTTTTAAAGAAAACAAATACGTCGTTATTGCTTACGTTAACTACAAGAAACAACCCGAATACATTTTTGGTATTGGTAATGACGTTACAAAAGAGGGTATTGAACAGGTGCAATATGAACGGTTCAAATTTTCTGCGACAACGCTTAGGCTGGTAGCCAAAGATTTTTATGTGGGTATTCCATTCAATATCGCCAGCTACTTTAATATACGTCCTGATAGTGCCAGCTTTCTAATCAAAGACAGTGTAACCGGAGTGCAGGGCGGCTTTTGCGCGGGCGTTGGTTTGGATGCGGCCTACGATACCAGGGACAATCGCTACAATCCACGCAAAGGTGCATACGTTTTGGCTGTATACGTTTATCAACCCTCTTTTATGAGTGCCTATGAGTTTGGCAAACTCACAGTAGACGCCAGAAAATATTTTACGCCATGGTTAAAACATGTGATAGCGCTGCAGGCAACGACAACTTATTGTACGGGCAATGTGCCGTTTTATGAATTGGCATTGCTGGGTGGAGATAATCAAATGCGTGGTTATTACCAGGGCGCATTTCGTGATAAAGTCTTAGTTGATGCGCAGGTTGAATATCGTATGCCGGTATGGAACATTTTTGGTGTTACAGGTTGGTTTGGTACGGGCCGCGTGGCAGATAAATACGAAAACCTCGCCATTGACGGTTTTAAATTTTCTTATGGTGGCGGTCTGCGCATTAGGGTAGATTCAAAACATGATACCAATATGCGTTTTGATATGGGATTTGGACCGGGTGGAATCAGTGGATTTTATATCAATTTTGCAGAAGCGTTTTGATGCGTAGAGACGCATGAAAATGCGTCTCCCTTTGCACCACAACATTTCCGCATTTTATCCGACAGACATAATTAAAACAGACGCATTGAATGCGTCTGTTTTTTTGCGTTACAACGTTGCTGCGTTTGCTATGAACTGGCGTAAAATTAAAAGAGACGCATTTTCATGCGTCTCTACAATTCGTTACATTTCATGAAATCTCTTCGGAACACATACTACCATCCACCGCCCAGCGATTTATACAACAACACAATTGCATTTAGTTTTCCCTGCAACGCTTCTGATGCCTGCAGTTGCGCGTCGAACAGATTATTCTCCATAAGTATCACTTCAACATAGGAAGTATACCCGAAATCATATCTCGCTTTCGATAAAGTCAGCGCCCTGTCCGCCACGCCAACCTGCAGTCTTCTTTGTTCGTATTCTTCGCTGAAAGTCTTGTAGTCGTTAAGCGCATTGTCTACATCACCAAACGCAGCAAGTACTGTCTGTTGGTATTGAAAGGCAGCCTGCTCTGTGCGTCTCTTTTCAACTTCCACTAAATTTTTCCTTTGATTGAATTGAAAAATAGGACCTGTGATATTGCCAAAGCCATTCGCAACAAAACCACTCGAATTAATAAATGTACTTAGTTGCGGACTCGCGAATCCTAGTATTCCCGTTAAGCTGATTGTTGGGAAACGGTTTGCCTGCGCCACACCAATTTGTTCAAACTGTGCCTCCAGGCTTTTTTCGGCCGCAATGATATCAGGTCTTCTTTCCAACAATTGAGAAGGCAGACCAACAGGAATATCCGGAGAAAGTGTTTGATCAAAATTGCTATAGCCTCTTGAAACTTTGCCCGGGCCCTGTCCCATCAGCAAACGAATAGCATTTTCTGTTTGTACAATCTGGCGCTGAATACTTGGTATAGTAGCTGCGGCAATTGCTTCCTGTTGCTGTGCCTGCAATTTATCAAGCTCCGGCACCCAGCCTTTATCAAACCTGTCTGAAATAATTTGTGTGCGTTCCTTTCTGTTGTCGAGTGTTTGTTGTGCGATGACCAGTCTGTTATCAAGGTCACGAAGTAAAAAATAATCTGTTGCCACTTCTGAAACAAGACTCACCTGCAACGCATTTCTGTTGTTTTCAGATGCAAGGAACTGCGCCTGGAACGATCTTGTATTGTGCCTCAGTTTACCCCATACATCAAGTTCCCAGTTCAGTACACCAAAGGCATTGATCAATCCTCCTTCTATGCCTGCGGCGATTTCTTTTGCAGAGGAGCCTGCATGACCGCCACCGGCCTGTGCGGAGTAACCAAACGAAGGCAAGGCGTTTGCTTTTACAACAGCAACTTGCGTACGTGCTTCTGCTACGCGGGACGCGGCTGTAAGCAAATCCCGGTTGCTGTCGAGGGTAGCTTTGATCATCGCTGCAAGAGCGGTATCCTTATAAACATCAAACCATTTCGCCAACGGCAAAGTATCCGTCGCTACCGAATCTCTATAAGAAATGTTAGCGGGCGCGGTTGGCTTTTGATATTTCTTACCCACCATACAACTCATGGAGAGCAGTATGACAGCGAGAATAAGATATGCGTATTTTATTTTCATGATCTGTTACACGATATCAATTAGGAATTAGGAATTAAGAATTGTTTCATGCCGCGTCACAAAGAGATCTTGAACTCTCTCATTGTCAATTTCCAATTCCATTCCATTTTCAAATTTTCAAATCTTCAAATTTTCAAATTAATCAATGGCTCGGTGGATGCGATTGATCGGGCGAATTCGATTCGCCACTACCTGCTGCAGCGGCCGCCTTCTTCTTTTTTCTTTCAATCAATACAAAGAATGCAGGCACCAATAGCACACTCATCACAGTTGCAGCAATCATACCCGCAAACACTGCCATACCCATTACCTTTCTACCTTCTGCGCCTGCTCCACTTGCAGTAAGCAACGGAATTACACCAAGGATAAACGCGAGTGATGTCATCAAAATTGGCCGGAAGCGAAGCTTGGCTCCATCTATCGCTGCATCCATCACATTGTCGCCCGCTTCATGTTTCATCTTCGCAAACTCAACGATCAGGATCGCGTTCTTCGCATTCAAACCAATCAGCATTACCAATCCAATTTGTGCAAATATGTTGTTTACATAACTCAATGATGTTATACCTGCGAGGAACAATCCAAGGAACGCACCCAACACGGCCCACGGCGTTCCGAGAAGCACGCTCACCGGGAGTTTCCAGCTTTCATATTGTGCGGCAAGGATGAGGAACACGAAACCGAAAGCCATCAGGAACGCAGAACCGGATGATCCTTCTGCTTGTTTTTCCTGGTATGAAATGTTGCTCCATTGGTAGCCCATGTCTTGCGGTAATACTTGTTTAGCCACTTCTTCCAGCGCTGTCAATGCTTGTGACGAACTATATCCGGGCGCCGGCACACCACCAATTTCTGCGGCACGATAAATGTTGAAGTGATTCGTGTATTGCGGGCCCGTTGTATCACGTACGGTTGCCACCGTTCCTACCGGCACCATTTCCCCGCTCATATTCTTCACATAGAATTGCTGCAGATCCTGCGGTGTCATACGATAGTTCTGGTCCGCCATTACGTACGTTTTATATTGGCGGCCAAACTGGTTGAAGTTGTTTACAAACGTACCTCCCATCATAGATGAAATAGTAGTGTTTACATCATTTAACTGTAAACCGAGTTTGTCTACTTTTTCTTTGTCTACTTCAATATTTTTCTGAGGAACGTTCGCACGGAACAAAGTATACACTTTACCTATTTCTTTACGTTTGCTGGCTTCTGCAATAAACTTCTGCGCCTGAGCAGCAAGATACTGCGGTGAATTACCTGCGCGGTCCTGCAACATCATTGTAAATCCATTACCGTTACCCAAGCCAATGATGGGCGGCGGACCAACGGCCAACACTGTTGCCTGTGACACTTCTTTCATACAAATAGCATTGATCTGTTGCACCAGGTCGAGTGCAGTTTTATGGCGATCGTGCCACGGTTTAAGTGTTATGAAGAAAGTGGCACAGTTTGGAGACACCGTGTTGTTCAACAGGTTGTTTCCATTTACAGTAGTGTACAGTTCTATTTCAGGAATCTGCTTTAAAATAGATTCTACTTTTTTCGTTACCTCATCTGTACGTTGCAATGATGCCGCATCTGGCAACATGGTGCTTATCAGGAACCAGCCTTGGTCCTCTTCCGGCACAAAGCCAGTTGGGATTGCTTTACCCAATGCTACTGCCCCTACTACAATGCCTCCGAGAACGATCATGGTGATCACCAGTTTTCGTGCAAAGAATTTTGCAACGCCTACGTAACCATTTGTGAACTTATCAAAGAAACGGTTGAACGCTGCAAAGAATTTTGCCAGCAGCCCTTTCTTCTGTCCCTGCGGTTTTAACAACAATGCTGCAAGTGCCGGGCTCAGGGTTAAGGCGTTGAATGCCGAGAACAAAACCGATATCGCAATGGTGATGGCAAACTGTTGATATAATCTTCCCGTAATACCTCCGGTAAATGCAACCGGCACAAACACCGCGGCAAGAATAACGGCAATGGCTATAACGGGACCACCCACTTCTTTCATCGCTATGCTCGTCGCTTCTTTTGGTGACTTGCCATGTTCAATGTGGTGCATTACGGCTTCCACCACCACAATGGCATCATCCACCACAAGACCGATCGCAAGCACCAATCCTAACAATGAAAGTGTATTGATAGAAAAACCAAGCAGCGGGAACACAATGAACGTACCGATCAGTGATACCGGCACGGTAAGCAACGGAATCAATGTTGCTCGCCAGTCTTGAAGGAAGATGAACACCACAAGAATTACGAGTACTACTGCTTCAAACAAAGTATGCAATATCTCATTTATACCTTCGGTAACTGCCAGTGTGGTATCAAGCGCAATATTCATCTTCATGTCAACGGGAAATCTTTCTTCCAGTTCACTCATTCTTTTTTTCACGGCTTCTGCCACTGCCAGAGCGTTTGATCCCGGAATTTGATATACAGCGATTGTTGAAGCGGCACTACTGTTAATGCGGCTCGTCATCGTATAGTTCTCTGTTCCCAATTCGATTCTCGCCACATCTGTCATTCGAACGATCGCGCCGCTTTCATTTGATTTCAAAATGATCTTACCAAACTCTTCTTCTGTTACCAGGCGAGACTGCAACATAGCAGTGTAAGTGTTCTGCACACCTTTTGGCGCAGGCTCCGCACCAAAGCTACCACCGGGTTTGATAAGGTTTTGTTCTTTTAGTTTATTGATAACATCCTGCACCGTGAGTTTGTATCTTGAAAGATCATCCGGTCTTATCCATATACGCATTGCGTACTCTGATCCACCAAATACAGATACGTCACCCACACCGTTGATACGTTTTAATTCATCAACGACATTGATAAATCCATAGTTGTTTAAGAATTTAGAATCGTAAGTATTCTTGGGAGAAGAAAGTGATACCAGCATGAGAGGAAACGTCAATGACTTCTTCACTGATACACCCATTGCGGTAACTTCCGGAGGCAGGAAAGGATTTGCCAGCGCCACACGGTTTTGCGTCAGCATGTTGGCGTTATCAAGATTTGTTCCTACTTCGAAAGAAACTTCCAATCTCATCGTACCATCGTTCGCATTTACAGAACGCATGTACAACATTCTTTCCACACCGTTTACCTGTTGTTCGATAGGCGTTGCTACAGTTTGTTCCATGTTTACAGAGTTAGCGCCATTGTAAGTAGCGTTCACCTGTACCATTGGTGGTGTGATCTCTGGGTATTGCGATATGGGAATACCTTTTAAAACCAGTACTCCAAGTACTACCATCAGAATGGAAAGTACCATCGCAAATATTGGGCGCCTGATAAAAAACTCGCTCATGGACGGTGTTTAAGTTATGAGTTTTGAGTTGTGAGTTGTGAGTTTTAGGTTTTGAGTTGTGGAACCAACTTATTCATTTTAGAAATTAGTTGGTTTTAATACTCAAAACTCATTACTCAAAACTCATTACTTTGTTGATGTTGAGTCGTACGAATAAGCTTTTGGCACAGGCTTGATCTCCATACCTGCCTTGATAAATGCATTCCCTACAAGTGCAACATTATCGCCTGGTTTCAAACCATCTGTTACAACCCAGTTGCTGCCAGATCTTACGCCAACCTTTACAGGACGCGGATTGATCTTATTGCTATCGTTCACCAGATAAGCCATGTACACATTCTGCATTTGGTTGATCGCCTCTTGCGGAACCATGATGGCATTCGGGAACTCATATGCTTTGAAACGAACTTTTACATACTGACCGGGGCGCAGCAGATTTGATTTGTTTTCAACAACAGCCTGCACGAGCAATGATCCTGTAGTGGGATCCACTTCGCGGTTGGCAAAGTCTATTTTTCCAGTTTCAGGAAAAACGGTTCCATCGTTTAAAATAAATTCCACATCAAGGGCCTTGAGTTGTTCAGTATTTAATTTTTGCCTGAACATCAGGTAATCTTTTTCAGTGATGGGGAAACGAACACGCAGTGCACCTAGTGTTGACACTGTATTGATTGGCGCCTGGCCAAGATTTTTTACATAATCACCTACCTGTACTTTAGATATACCGATAATTCCATTTATTGGTGAAGTAATTCTTGAATAACTTAATTGTATGCGTGCATTGTTAAGAGAAGCTTCAGCAGAACGTACCGCTTCTTTTTGGGCATCGAATGTTGCCTGCGCTGCATCAAGATCACGTTTGCTCAATGCATTCATGTCTGCCAGAGGTTTTACTCTGTCGAGATCTGATTTGGCTTTTACCAACATGATGTTTGCCTGGGAAAGCTCAGCGCTTGCAGCTTGTTCACGATCTCTTAATTCATCATCCTGAATCACGTACAGGAGTTGTCCTTTCTTAACTGCTGAACCCTCCTTGAACGCGATGTTCTGAACCCATCCGTTTACACGCGGCTGAATTTCTACATCGGATTCACCAAAGGTTTGTCCAACATACTCCATGTATATTGGCAAATCTCGCTGACCAACTTTTACAACCTGCACTTCCGGCACGGGTTGCTTGGCTTGCTGCTTTTCTTTGCACGCTGCAAAGGCGGAGAAAAGAAGAAGGAACGGTATTGCTTGACAGGGCTTCATATTTGTCTATTTACAATGAACCAGCGTCTTTATTTAATGTTGCGATAAAATAATTACAACAGGTCGCAAGTGAGAAAGGTTTATTTTTCGAAAAAAAAGTTGTTGGTTGATCGTTGTTAGTCGTTAGTTGATTGTTGTTGGTTGTTAGGAGTGGCCGTACTTTCAAGCCTAACAACTAACAACCAACAACTCTAAACACGATGCATACCCGAATTTATAGTCCGAAACGATATTGCAATCCTCCGATGAATTGTTGCCGCGATCCGAGAAAACCATATTCTGCACGTATCATCCAGCTTTTATTAATTTGATATTGTGTTCCCACAATAAAGTTCCACATGTTCTTGGGCCTTTTGTCGAGCGAGTATTGCACACTTGCATTGCCCGCGCCACTTACCACTTGTGAAGCCTGGTCAAGAATACCTCCTGCTCTCTCCAGTGCGTTGTTGGCGGTGCTGTACTTGGCCTGGTTCACTGGGTTTGCTTTTTGAGCGTCTGTTAAACCGTTCCACCAGGCATCCACGTTTTGCTGGGCATTGTTTACTTTTATGTAACCAGTATCAATTGTGCTTTGCCATTTATCAATAGGAAAAAGATCAGTTGCATTTAATGAGCCGCTTGTTCCACTATTCAGCTTTACGCGAAAGCCTCCGACCCATATAGCGATATTGCTTTTCTGGTTTTTCAACGTAAAGTTCTTACCGACTCTGGGACCAAACACAAATGCGTATGCGGGTTTTTCAAGTTCCGGAATATCTGTCCATGTAAAATTCATATCGAGTGCCATAAAGGCGCCGCCAATACCAAACGTAGGCGTAAGGCCAAATCCATAGGTAGTCGCATCGAAATTTGCCTTCGTGTTAATCGGCAGTATTTTGTTCCATGCGCCGCTGCTGTCCGGAATATATACGCCGGCATTAATAGCTGTTGACAATTTTGATTTAGCAAAAACTGCATAGACATTTAAAAATGGGAACAACCAAAAATCGGGTCTTATATTAACGCCGTTAGAAGTTGAGGTCGCTTTATCGAATCTAACGATCTGGTCGAGATTATATTTTGGTCCATTATTAAATCCAACCTGGAGGTTGTTGATAATAATGTCTGACTGTTGCCACAGGTATTGCACACTGAGTCCTGCAGAATACGGAAGATTGTACCCTTTCGCCACCACCTTTTTACCCCAGATCGGCAACATGTACGGATAATCTGAATGCATAAGACTATCCTTCAACTCAGTCTTCTTCTTTCCCACTACTTTATCAGTCGTGTACTGCGCATAGGTAAACGAGATTGAAGTTAAAGAGATCATCAGAGTCAGGAAAATGCCTAGCTTTTTCATCTGCTTTTGAGGAGTTTTTAAAGCGAAATTTGTCCCCCCGTATTTTACAAAACAACCGCAATGTAAAAACGGTTCGAAGGACACATCCAAATTACCCCGTAAATGCGTGATTTTACTGCTATATCTGCATTTTACTGTTAAATCAGAACATGGTTTTCTGTTTACCGGATGTATTGTGCGGACAGCGATTCGGTTATTCGTAAGCGGTAGGGGGAGATATTACTTGGGATAGGTAAACACAACCTGATAGCTTTTCTCAAGAGGTTTTAAATTTGTTATCTGGTACACCAATGTAACAGGATAAATTAAATCATAAACGACGGTTTTTGATTTATCGGGTTCTTTTTTATAACTAACCCTAATTACAGAATCCTGTATGTTAATTACAGGTTGACATAAATCTCCATCTGTTATTTCCGTGTTGACCTCAAAACTTATCGTTGACGAATTTTCTATTTTGAAATTTATTGGCTTCGGCATTTTGTTTACAACAAAAGAATCACTGCTGATCGCGTGCATTAGCGTTTCTTCTTCCGCAAGGGTTTTAAACCTTTTTTCCATTACCATTTTAGTTTTGCTTTGGCAGGCAAAGAAAATTATGAAGGCCGGAAGAGTGATAACTATTTTTTTCATAACAAAACTCGTTTCGAAAAATACACAAAATTTCCATTTTCACCAGCAACGAAAAGACATTTTCGATTGTCAGTTGCCGTAACACCCACTTGAAAAACATTTGCAAATTGAAACAATTCATTTTAGTCCTTTTAATAAGCATTGTTGCACTGGCTTCTTGCAATAGAAAAGTAGCTTGCACCGCATCTGCCATAATCCCAGTCTTTGTTGGGTTTACTGTTTCCGATCTGGACACGTTGATCATCCGGGAATATGACCGGGGCACCAGTTTTGCTATACCTATAGACACCAATGTAGTCGTCTCGAACAAGAGTTACGGTTTCGCTTCATCAGGCGACACCATCTTTGTTAGCCAAACTTGGTCGGGAGAATACTTTGTGGCTGACCATGATTGGCAGCTGTATATTCCAGCTCAAAATATTACGGTTTCATTCAACCATTTTGACAGCCCACAAACTCACCAGGGATGTTTTTTCCTCTCCGATATTTGCGCTTGCACAAATCCGATTAACTCTTTCGAACAAAATGGCCAGCGGAAACTTCTGCTAACAGATTCGATAAACCACATAGTTTTTAATAACGTTGCCGTTATTCACAGATAAACCCGTTATCAAATTTCTGTAGGAGAAATCTTAAATTTCTTTTTAAACGTGTAACTGAAGTGTGCAAGGTTGGCAAACCCAAATTCGTATGCCGTTTCGGTTGCAGATTTTCCTGTGACAAGATTTTCTTTTGCAGCATGCAAACGGTAATGCTGATAGTATTGATAGTAGGATAATTTGAACATGCGCTTGAACAACACTTTAAACTTTGTAAGGCTCATGTGTACCTTGTGCGCCATGTCGTCTATGCTGGGGCAATTACCGGAAAGATCACTAACCAGCACGTTTCTTATTTGAATCATTCTCGATGCTTCCAGTATGCCCGTATCTTCCTGCAGTTTATCGCTTTCTACATGTACCTGCTGTATTAGCGAAGCAAGCAGCTTATAAACAGACGCAAGAAAAAAAAGCTTCTGCACATCTTCTGCCCAGTTATAATCAAATACCTTATTCACTTCATCTATCATCGAAGAGGTCATGGCTGCGTAACCTTTTACGGTGTCTCCGTTAAATAATTTAAAGCCTTCTTTGTTGCTTTTATCCAACAACCCGCCCAGTGCTTTCTTTGAAAAAATGACGATCACTGCCTTCGACACTTCATTGGGTATAACCCTGAAAAGCGTTTGTACATCTGAAGAAAAAAATAGTGCAGAGTGTTTTGCTGCAAGTCCTATGCGATTCATTTCCTGCTCTTCAACATTGTTAAATGCATGCAGGTCGATGCTTTCTTTTAATGAAAACAGGCAGGAATAAAAAGCAGGCTTGTGTATCGCGATTCTTCTTATATCCACATCTTCGCTAAACAAAACATTAAGTCTGAGTAAAGAAATATCCGCAGTAAGCGAGAAGAACTCAATCTTGCCTTTGGCAGTGTCATTGTCGAGAGAAATGCAATTACCCACCAGCGCCACACCGGTTTGGTATGACTTTGAAAGCTGTTCAAACAATTTAACGAAGTGAAATTTGTCGACACCCAGGTTGACGCGAAATTCTCTCATAGGAAAAAGTGTTGGGATGATTAACAATCCGCAAGGCAAAAAGTTCTCTGTTATGTTTTACACTTTTTCGTTTGAAGGAAGGAACAAAAAAATCCGGCTATAGACATAGCCGGATACATACCTTACTAAGAAAACTATGATAATAACCCTATACTGATAGAACTTTAATTGCTGTCCTATTTGATAATGCAATATTACAACGCCTATCATTTTTGCTGTTTCTGATTCAGGCAATTGGCTTTCAAAAAACGGCGCAAAAAGTGTTAACAAAAACAAATTGACCCTGAACTTCAAAAACCACTCAGTTACAGCATTTTAAAAGAACAGGCTTCTTCTATTTAAAGCCATTTGCCAATACCGCCGGATCGCGTAACGCAATTGTCGTTTTTTGAAAGCCACAGCAACACGCCGAAAATATCTTTGCCTCATCCAATTATTTCAGACGCGAAGCTTTCACAACAATGAATGGCTGAGCAGAAGAAAAACCAGCGTTCAATAGCGCTATGAAGAACCACGGCAAGTATGTTGTTTATACAACAAGGAAGAATCCACTTCTCATGAAGAACTGCCGTATACAAAGAGCGAGTCAGTGAAGTGACTCGCTTCTTTTTTAAACCCAAATTGCAACGATATTTTTACAGGAAATATTTCGATTAAAAAAAGGGCAACCCATAATAAGTTTGTCCTTTTTTATTTATTGGAAAGTCCTGGTTTACTGAACGATAAATTGTTTCACCCATACATTATTCTGTGTAACAATCTTAACAAAATACACGCCAGGTGCCACGTCTAATGCATACTGCCTGCGATGAGTGCCATCTGCAACAAATGAACGACTCATGACCAACTGTCCGTTAATGCTGTAAATACTTTCCTGCGCACGTGAGCCGGAAGGAAGATCAAAAAACACGGTGCATATCTTAGAACTAGCATTATAGGAAACGCCCCATGCGGATTTTTCATCTTTTCCTTTATATGTCGCAGTAGAAGAGTACTGCTCTTTTCCATCTATATCAACCTGCTTAATGCGGTAATAGGCAACTGAGCCGGTCACGTTCTGATCAACAAAGCTGTAATTTTTCACAGCGGCAATATTGCCATCTTTGGGATAAACTCTGCCGATTGATTCATATGCCTGACCATCGCTGCAGCGCTCCACTTCAAAATGATCATTCTTTACTTCATTTGTAGTGGTCCATTGCACATAAGCCTTTCCGTTATCATCAGTTACTTTAAAACTAAGGAAGGTAACCGGCAAGGCGCCCTGCGATCCCGCATCTGCACTCGACAAAGTATACGGACCAAAGCCATCATAATAAGCTGCAGATTTTATATATATTCCAGAAGCAGAACCACCTCCGTTTGTCCATTGACTGCCATCCCATCTCGCAACACGAAGTTTGGCCGGATCCGCTACGCTACAGCCTCTTGCATTATCATAAGAAAGCCAGATGGAGGCAGAAGTAGTGTTTCCCGCTTCCCTGTCTACGGTCCAGTATTCACAAGTGCTGATATTCTTCAAATTGATTGGATCGTCTTTCTTTGAAAGATCATAAGGAGGCTTTTTCCTGAAATATCTTACTGTGAAATATGCATCGGGAGCAGCGTTTTGCGATTGCTCCGAAATACGAACAGGCGCATAATACTTGCCATTGCCTACCGGATACTCTACAATGCTCCAACCACTTTTATATTTAAATGGCCCGTCCAGATGGCTCTTATTGTTTGCCCCTGTGATAGTGCCGCCATCCATTTGAAGATAGTTATCATCTGTTGCAGATTTTACAATTCCGTTTTTGAAATTAAGTGCCTGAGAACCCCAGCCAGATACTACAAAAGGGGCATCCAATATCACCTGTCCGGATGGTTTGTCGATGGTGATGGGACAATTGTAAAAATCAATATTGTCAGGATGCGCATTAAAAAAATGCTGGTCCCCTGTGCCATTGATGAGAATATTTAAGCTTTGTAAATACTGAGCGGGCATAGTGGCCGTTGCGTTAAGATCGCCTTTCAAAACCACGGCCGCATCTGCATCAGGGGGCCCTGCGATAACGCCTGTAAGCAATGTAAGCTTGCCGTTGATAACAAGCGTATCTTTTGACTTAAGCTCAACGCGACTGCAGTTTAGTGTGAGGTTATAAAAGTTTTCTACGTCGTTGGCAAGCTCTGTATAATTTGTGTTCGCATTTACAAAAACATATGTACCGTTGTTATGTAAAAACTGGCCGCCATAATTTACGTGTCCTCCTTTGTTATAAAAATAATTCGAAGTAGACTTAAATGTGCCTTCCGGTTCTATGATCAGCTTGTCGAAAAAACTAATGACAGGAGAATTCTCGGGAAACTGTATAATGCCACGACGCACTGTAAAGTTGCCGCCATTACCTATTCTTATCGTATCGTCAATGCCGGCTTCGCCCCGTCTGTGCACATTCACAACAGTAGCAGCAGTGTTCTTTGCAATACCCACAAAGGAGCTATAGCCACCTGCGGCCAAAGGTCCGTTCAGCGTGAGGTTGCTTGTGTTGGAACCGGTGCAGGCAATCGAAATGGACGCACCGTCGAAGGTTGACGCTTCTGTTAAATCCTTTTCTATTTTCATAAAACCGTTACCAAACATTTGCCCGTTTGTAAGGGTAAGTTGATTATCAACCTGGAAAGAATCTGTTGCAACATTCGCATTGAATCCTGCCGCTTCATTATCCTGTTGCTTATTGATCACCAGATTATAGAACCTGAAAGATCCACCGGCATCATCATTGAGCGTAACGGCATATGAGCCGCTGTTCAAAGTAACAGTGCTTGTACCTGGTTGAAATGCTGCAATGCTTGACACCTCAAGGTTTGCGTTCAAATATATTGCACCCTGATTCGCATTGAACACACCGCCGCTTATGGCGCTCGACTGCGCTGAAGTGATGCGCAAAATTCCGCTTCCCGCATCAAAGCTTCCAGCTGACATTGTAAACGTTCCCTGAACTGTTAAGTCACCCGAAGCGCCCAGCGACAATGCACCACCGGAAATTGCAATGGAATTAATGACTGCTGCATTATTAAGTACACAGTTGTAAGCAGTATTTGCTTTGTCGAAGGTCACTATATCGAAAGCGCATGGAACGCCCGCTCCGCCTGCTCCTCCTGAAACCGGGGCCCAATTGTTTTTATCGTTCCAATCACCTGAAGAATTACCAATCCAATAAAGTTGAGTCGCACTTGCTGCAAGAACTTGCAACATAAGGCAAAGAAGAATTAAATACGTTTTCATGGTACACGGATTTAAGAGCAGTCGTGAACGAGACCGATCATGATTGACTGCAAGATTTGAAAATCAAAAAGAATTACCGCGTTTGCACGCAAGAGAAGGCGCTGTTTGTAAGAAAAGAATTATTAAGAAGTTTCTTCAAATGTATATCGGGTATGTGAAATCAGACAGCAAAATTATTGGTTAAACTTTGAATATGCCATGACATCTGTCATTTAACAAAACCTTTCCCGTTAAATATCGAATATGAGAAAATTAAGGAAATCATCACATTTGATGATAGTCGCTTACTTCGAAGCAAATCATTTTATATAATTGCAATCTGAAATGTAGTTTAGTTAAGGAACAGTTGTCTCTGCTTGATTAATGCCCTACGGGCAAGCTGGGTTTTCTCCGTTAGATTTTCTATTGATATTGATGCCCTACGGGCAATGGAACCTTTCCCGTAGGGAAATAATATCAATAGAAATCTAAAATCGAAAGACATTATGCCCGTAGGGCATTAATGTACTTAACTAAACGACATTGTAATTACAATCTGAAATACTTAAACCCTGAATAACCTTAGCCCTAAATGAAACATCTTCTCATAATTCTCGCAGCGCTTTTTGCATTTGGTTCAATATTTGGCCAACATAAAACTTCATTGTTCCGCAATCCTGAATCTGAATATTACAGTGCCACAAATTTTGCAAAACCCGATTCACTGAATGCCTGGTTCTATGTGCTTGTTGACAAAAACCTAAGTTACCCGGACGCTGTGAAACCTATTGGGCAATTGATCTTTCAAAGAGGAACAATGGTAAAGGGCCGTACTACAAATTTTACTTTCCAGGTTTTTAATATCAAAGATTCTGCTTACTGTTTTAAAAAATCGCAGCAGGTAAGAACACTTTCAAGCTGTGTTCCTCCTAATGTTGCAGGAGACATAATCATCGTGAACCAGTTCATTTTTCTAAATACCGATGTTTGCCTGCAATGCAGGATCGATGAAAAAGGTCCGGATTATTGCAGGCCGTTAATCAATAAGGTTTTTGCATCGGTTGATAAATCGAAAGTGCATTCATTGAACGATCTTGTAAAACAATTTCCTATTGAAGGACAAATTCTAAATCTGCCATTTTGATAAATGATGTATTGAAAAGCCTTACTTATAAATGCCGTTTCAATACCAAAAAATTAGTAAGTTCACTTTTTAACGCTTAACCCTTTCCTCCCCCAAACAGTAACAACAGACTAAATGAAAAAGACGATCTTAACCCTATTAACTGCCGCAACACTGCAGGCCAATGCTCAAAACATTTTTCCGGTTAAATTAGATAATTGCAAAACAGAGAGATTTTGTCTTAATTGCGGTGATGTAAAAGCGGGCTTTGATGAAAATGAATTTGTGAAATTACAAGGGAAGCTAAACCAGGAACTCAATCTCCAGGGAATTAAAGGCTCTGTAAAATTTCAAGTGCTCGTTGACGATAAAGGGCGGGCTTGCGTGCTTAGCCATACCGATCGCTCAAACAATCCCATAACATTAAAAATCATCGAAGAACTTAACAAATTCGATAAATGGACGCCGGCCGTAACGGGTGGGAAAAAGGAAGAAAAAACATCTATCAATCTAATTTTTACAATAACCAATAACGAACTGTTGGGGCAAATTGAAAGGGTTGATATGAATGCGTTCAAAAAATCATTTGACCATCCGAATCCTCCGGAAATTTTCAACAAGTCTTATGTATATAAAAACAAAAACCTGAAAAATTATAAGATAACTGTTTGGAACTCCAAAAACTCAAATCTTCCCAACAACAACAATGACGATATCACCATTGACAAAGATGGCTTAACCTGGTTAACAGTGGATGAAGGTTTGGTAACGTTCGACGGAAAGCAGTTTAAGAATGTCGCCCAAAATATAACAGGCAAGGAAAATTATTTTGGATGTTACGCATTGGCAACAGATAACAACAACGTTAAATGGATTTATGCCAGGCACAATATTTACAGCTTCGACAACACCAAATGGACCAAATACGATTCTTCAGCGATAGGATTGGACGGCGCTTATGAAATTATTAACAACCCTAAAACAGGCGAAGT
>Ga0318567_10000094_pt1 | contig 40677 bp, 23 predicted proteins | sample GRESIP088b5f20_FD_203691 | JGI IMG/M metagenome (GOLD analysis project Ga0318567, IMG submission 203691) | Tropical soil microbial communities from Luquillo Experimental Forest, Puerto Rico - GRE.SIPMG.088b5f20 | ecosystem: Environmental > Terrestrial > Soil > Tropical forest > Bulk soil...
ATCCCATTTTTCTGTATCCAATCTTACTGCTAATACATTTTCTTTACCGGCAATAATGTATGGTGTAAGGTCCATGCGAAAAGAACTGTAACCATATGGCCATGTGCCTACGTAATGCCCGTTCAGCCATATTTCAGCATATGCCATGGCTCCATCGAAATCAACAAATATTCTTTTACCTGCATCACTTGCAGACAGCGTAAAATGCTTGCGATACCAGCCAATACCTTTCCACGGAAGCTTCCCGGTTTCTCCAGCAAGGTCAATCCTGAATGGACCGGTAATTGCCCAATCGTGCGGCAGTGATAATTTCTGCCAATCGGCATCCTTAAATGCAACAGCAGAAATATTTTCCTGCTCCGGCAAACTATAACCATCAGGTTGCAGACCATAGCGCTTAAACAACCAACCATCATCGAATGATTGTGTATTGGCCTCTCCCATTCTTACAGGAAGTTGTTGGGCCAAACAAACAACTACATTAAATGACATTAACAGGATTAGCAAAATTCCTTTTCGCATAGAGCGCATCTCGTTTGATTTTATGTAAATATAAACTGCCGGTTAACATAATAGCATCAAATAACCCCGACGTGATAATATCATACAATGATTTGTTTCAAAAAACCATCCATGAGCCGGCTCAGCAGCGCTAATTTCTTCTTCACGTTAAATAGACTTCAGAACAACAATCAGGCTACTCTTTAAAAATTTGCGATCAGCGTTTGTCCTTTTTTCAGTTCTACGCTGTAAACATCTCCACTTAGTTGAACCTGCTGCAGATTCCAGCGTGGAGCTGTTTTGAAATTGTTTTTAATCCGGACAGTTCCAGCCTTTGAGGCTGTAATCTCAACGTATACGGTGTTGCCATTTTCACGTTTGGCCGATACTTTGTAGCCGCCTTCTGCACGAAGATTGGAAAATGACGCGGATTGCCATTTATCGGGCACGGCAGGAAAAACACGAATGATGCCGATATGCATCGTTCCGGGTTGGTTGCTCCAACTTTGCAACAACATTTCCTGCACTGCCTGGGACGCCAAAAAGTTTCCTTCGAGTGTAAAGGGTTTGTATGTCATGCTGGAATATCCGCTTTTGGTTTGATCGCCATTGACATGAAAACCGTTTCGCAGAACAAATGCTTTCACGAAAATGTCAAGGTTTTTAACTGCATTCTCTGCATTGCCCACCCTTGCCTGCAAACAACTCATCCAGGCAAAACTATAACCACACCATTGCGATGTACCAAGGCTGTCCCATTGTTTTAAACTGGAACTGATTATTTCTTCGTTTCTTTTTCCTCCCTCGGTCGTTATCAAATTGAAAGGATACAAACCTATAATATTTGACAAGTGCCTATGACTATGGGGCAGTTCGTTCACCGCATCCACCAGTAATGTACCATCACTTTTGGTATGGAAATCACCGAGGGCATTGGCTGCTTTTTCCCATTTCTGGGCTTCAGCAGGTTGCTTTAAAACGCTTGCCATTTCCTGCAGTGAAAGGAACAGCATTTTGAGGCACATTAAATCATAATTGCTATTAGGGGTTAACCAGGCTTTGGGCGAAGCATCGAAAATTTCCGGTGAAGAAGATAAAGGCAATTTCAGTAATCCCTTTTCATCAGGCTTTAATAACCCCAACATACACTCGCCAACGCCTGCACTCCAGGGATAAGCTTTTTCCTTTAGAAAATTATCATCGCCACTATACAACCAGTGCAGGTAGAACAGGTGGGCACTCCACGCACTCATGGTAGGTGATAAACTGTATTGTCCCCAACCGCCAAGTGGTTGTCCGGCATAGGACATTACGCCAGGGCAAGCCAATCCGTTGGTGCCATAAAAATCTTTGGCAAATTGCTCGAAGACAGGCTTGCGGTTCCACAAATAATTCAGATAGGACAAGCCTTCGTCAAAGCGGCCGGCTTCCTGGTAAGCCATATAAGTCATTTGCGTATTCAAATCGTTGTGATAGTCTCCTTTCCAGGGAGGTAATATTCCATCATCTGCCGTCCACACGCCTTGCAAAGGCATTGGCGGTGTATTTGAGCGCGACGCGGCACCATAAAAATATTGCACCAGGTTGTATTGATTTTGAACGGCCGCATCCGGAACTGAAACACTGGACTGCTGCCAAAAGTTTTTCCACCATTGCGCATGTTGCTGCATTTGCGAAGCATAGCCCTGTTTTAGAGCTTTTGTACAACGTGCCGCTGCCAGTTTTAAAAAATCAGCATCATCATTGGTAGACGTAATAGCTAAAGCGATAAGCGTTTCGTCATTGTGCTTTTCCGTTTGCACATACACGCAATATTTTAATCCCTTTGCTGCAGTTTGAATATACCATTGAGCCGTTTCTTTTTCTCCTCGTTCTGCTTCAGGATATCCCAACTTATTAATAGATCCGCCGCTTGACAAACCAGCTCCATTATTTTTGCTATTGCGATAGACATCCATTGTTGTCAGCAAATGAACACTATCAGGAACGGTCCCTTTGATAGAAATAAGTGCAACGGGCTGCACGGCACTGTAAATTACTTTCAGCACCGCGTTGCTGTTAAACAAGGCCTCACCCTCCGCGACTGCTTCATTCAGCGTAAATTGCTTTACAATATGTTCGACCGGCAATTTAATTTCAAGCCTTCCTGCCGGTAACTTCGTAGGCGTTACACCGAAATATGGATCACTCCACCAGGCATTCAACTGGTCAAATTTTTTTTGAGCGGCTAATTCAACGCCTTTCGCATATGTATGCTCTTTCCACCATTCTTTGCCGTTATAACTGCGCTCATCCCATAAGTCGCCCCTGTCCAGCGATAGCCGGATGGTATTGTTTTCGCCCCATAGCAATCCGCCCATCAGACCGTTGCCCAGAGGAAGAGCCTCATCCCATGTTCGCACAGGAGCCTGTAAAACCAAATTATGTTTGGCATCGGGAAGTTGTACGGTAGTATTTTTTTGAGCAAATGTTATACTTGAAAATGTCGTTAAACCGAGTATTAGAATGCCTTTATAACACTTCATATTTTTATTGTTTCAGAATTATTTTATTTGATCAGATGTCTTCGGTTTTAATTGATACTGCTTTGCCACAAGCGTCAAAAATTATTGAACTACCTTACACTCGCCTTTCAAACAGATATTTTTATCCGAACCACCGTTATCATGATTATGCAATATTGATTAAATTTTTCATTCCTGTTGTATTCATTAAAATGTTTTACGCTGGTTTTCGTTTGCACAAAGTAGTTAGGAACAAGATAGTTTATGGCACTTTTCGAAAACACGTCTGTTTGCGAAAAAAAACCTTCATTTTGCGAAAATAGTAATACGGAACTTGCAGAAAACCAAAAAAGAAAGGACCAACGGCACTTAACAAGCTTAGTGTTGCATGCCTTTAGATCGCCTGAAAGAAGACATCAAAGTTCGGTTGGAGAAACCTTAAACTTTTTCTTAAATGCGGAACTGAAATGTCCGAGATTTGAAAATCCATATTCATAGGCCGTTTCTGTAGGCGACTTTCCGAAAACAAGACTTTCCTTTGCTGCAATTAAACGATAATGCTGGTAGTATTGATAGTATGACAAATGAAACATTTGCTTAAACAGCGATTTAAACTTGGTTAAACTCATGTGCGCCTTTTCCGCCATGGCCGATATAGCCGGACAATTGCCCGACAGATCACTCACAAGCAGATTTCTCACCTGTATCATTCTCGCCGCCTCAAGTATACCCGTCTCCTGTTTTAACTTTTCTCCTTCTAAATAAACCTGGTGAGTCAAAGAAGCTATCAGCTTAAGTGCCGATCCCCAAAAAAATAGTTCCTGCGCACCCTCCGATATAGCAAGGTCAAACAACATGCTCACTTCATCAATCATCAATGGGTTCATGGCCGCATACCCTTTTACTGTTTCACCTGAAAACAAACTTATGAGCTGGTCATCTTTATCTTGAAGGAGTTCCTTTAATGCGTTAACAGTAAAAATAATAATGATGACTTTCGAAACTTCATTTGGAATGACCCTGAATAATGCCTGTACGTCAGCAGAAAAATAAAGAGCCGAATGCTTTGCCGAAAACCCAATGCGATTCATTTCCTGTTCATCTACATTACTAAATGCGTGCAAGTCGACAGTTTCTTTGAGCGAAAAAAGACACGAATAAAAGGAGGGTGTTTTTGTTGCGACCCTTCTTATATCAACATCTTCGCCAAATTGAATATTCAGTTTTAATAAAGAAAGATGAGGAGTGATTGAAATAAAATCAATTTTACCCTTTGCTGTTTCATTTTCCAAAACAATTGAATCTGCGTCCAGTGTCACACCTGTTTTGTAAGACGTGGAAAGTTGCTCATAGAGCCTGGTAAAGTGCGATCTGTCTACCCCTAAATTGACGAAAAACTCCCTCATAAAAACGATATTGGCATAGATAACAGTCGAGGCGGGAAAATGTTGCCCGATCATGCAGGCAAAAAAAACTCCGGCCATAGACATAGCCGGAGAACATCATATAGATGTAACACATGAGAATAACCTATTTTATAATTCGTTTTTTCAGGCACCCAATTGGCGGGTAATGATGTTGTTATTCTCTTGTTGATAGTTATTTGATTAAAGAACGAGCCCACGAATGGGGCTCGCGTCTTTTATTGGGGTTTAGGTATGCTCACTATCGGAGGTTAGCAACGCTTTACTGCATTTTGCTAAAACAATTTTTAGTTAGGCGCTACTATGTGCCCGATGGCTTTGTCCAACTGCACATCAATATTACTTTTAATAGCAGTGGTATCGAACTTAACAGGAATATCCGGAGTAAGCCCTTTGTTTTCATAGCATATCATGTTCTTATCGCGCAACTCCACACCTGCCATGTATACCTGAACAAAACCAGCAGCAGTAAACTGTCCACCGAGATAACGGGTATCGCTAGGCGGAATTTGCCCTGTACCTCCCCATGTTTGCTCACCCACCAGTTTACCCTTTGGAAATATCGCTTTGGCTGCCATAGAAGTCATCTCTGCCATACTTACAGAATTGCCATCAACCAGTACAGCAACAGGCTTATCAGTAAAATCAACAGATCCTGGTTGAGGATGCACATATCCTTTTATCCACGGCGTATAATCAAGACGATTGTCGCCGGTTTTGGTACGTGTGTACGCGACCTGTACAGGCTTTGTGATCAGGTTGCCTAAAAAGAAGTCCATGTCTGGCACACTTCCACCAGGATTGCCGCGTAGATCAATAATCAATCCGTCGATCGAAGGATCTTTTGTATACCTGAAGAAGTCATCCAGAACAGGTTTTACCGGTGTAGCCGTAGAGTTCGCCGCCCAATATTCTTCGCCCAATTTAAATTGGGAAAACTCCAGGTAAAGAATATTTTTACCACCACGGGGTATGATGCCGAGGTTAATTTCAAACGATTTATTGGCATCCGTTCCGAACTCTGCTTTTGTCAGGTAATTCTTCGGAATAACATTGTCGAAAACATTTCTTGGAATCGGTTGACTCGCACCATTCAACTGATGGCGCAGGTTAGCCGGAGAAAAGGTAGTGGATTGAATAGGATAATTCCCTATCAAAAAGTTTCCCTGCCCGTTAAACGTTAAATTCAAATGCGAATCAGCAAGATCCTTTGTCATATCTACTAAATACTGCACCGCCTTTTGCCCGTTGTTGGGGTTGGTCTTATCAATATCAAGCGCCTCGAAACGTGGCTTATATGTTTTATACATGTTGTTCCAGTTTACTGTTTCGATGTCCCAAAACATATAGTTGGAATTCATGCCGTTCCAAAAAGCCTCAAACACCTCAGCATATGATTGTCCCGTGTAACTGGTTACACGCTGTACATCCATTTCTTTTCTGCATCCTGTTAGCGCAGCAATCAACAAAAAGCTAAACAGCCAAATCCTATGCGCCAACAACATCTTTATTTTATTTTTGATCATGATAACAAATTAATTATGATAACAACCTCAATTATTATTGTTGATTTAAATACCTGACTGCAGCCTCCATTTGAATGTCCACGCCTGTCTTAAGCATTTGAGTAACGCCTGCCGCGTCGTAACTGACTTTTACATCAGGTGCAATTGCTCCAATCGTAAATTGATGTTTGGTATCCTGCACTGCCAGATTTGATAAACTAACTGCGCCAAAATTTGGAATATTAAAGCTTCCGCTATTTGTGGCAATTTCATTTGTACCCATCAATCCCATTGATCCATACGTTGGATCTCCTATTGTAACTACTGTAGCACCCGGCAAAGCCTTTAATGCCATAATTACTTTTTCGCTGAGTGAGGCGGTGTAGGAATCAGTCAGGATAACTATTTTCTTTTTGAAGTCCACAGCTCCTGTTTGTGGTTGTACATACATTGGAACTGTAGGAGTATAATCCAAACGGCCACTACCTGATTTATATCTTACATACCCAAACAACAAAGGTTTAGTGGTAAGTTGTCCCACAAAAAAGTCAATATCTTCAAGGTTTCCGCCCCTGTTGTTTCGCAGATCCAAAACGAAGCCGTCGCAGCTTGGCTGCCTGATCGCGCTGAAGAAATTTTTCATTACCGGTCGCACAGGAGGACGGGTTGAATAGTCCTGATTGTAACCCACTTTCATCATGAAGGAGTTAAGACCCAAATATTCAATATTCTTCGAGCACTTAGACATTGATCCTGTTATTGCCTGGAATATTTGCAGTGTATTCATGTCACGGTACTGACCATAGTCAAAGTCATTCAAATAATTATGTTGAATGACATAATCGAATAACGTGTCAGGCAATACCGGGTGTGTTCTTGCATTAGCCATAAGCTTAGGAACGAAACGAAGCATCGATTTATATGACGAATCCTGGAATACAAAATCGCCTCCATTGTTCACTGTTAGTGAATAGTTGCCATCCTTAAGATTTTTGGTCATATCTACCATGTACTGGAACGCCATATTCTGAGCGGCGTTCTGATCTGAAAGTGTATCAATCGCTGCAAACTTAGGTTTGTACACCGCGTGTATACTGTCCCAGTTCAGGGGATCCTGTTCCCAATAAACGTAATTTGTATTTATTCCTTTCCAGAATATTTCAAACACATCACTGTACGTGTTTACCTCATAATCTGAAAGCAGATCGGGCTTCACGATATCGTGCTTGCAGGCACCAAAGCCAAAGGATATCAGGACTAGCAACACTGATAGCTTTGCTATGCGCCAATCCCGAAGATTGAAAAATTTATTTGTTCGTAACATACAATTATTCCGTAGTTGTTATTAATTCACAAAAACACCAACACATTTCACTATTTAGTTTTGGCAGTTGCGCCATGCTTTTTGAAAGCCAATTGGTATTGCATAGATACCAGCACGCTGTGCGTATCATTGTATCTTGGCGTTTGATTTTCAGAATAAGCTTTCTGCTGATCTGTAAGTGATGGCGTATATCTGTATTCAAGAGAAAGAACATACTTTTTATTGAGCGCATATTGCAATCCTGCACCAATCACCGCACCCAATTCAACCCTGTTGTCCTTCTCGCTATTAAACTGATATTTGGTGTCGAATGGCAGATAGCTATTAGGGTCAAACGGTGATTGAGCCCTTCCTGTTAAATGGCTCGACATCCAGTATGCGCCATAACCACCAACATTCAAAATTCCATGAAGACTTTGCGTTTTGCTGATTTGTCCCCCGAATCTGAATTGTGCCATTACAGGTAATTGCAAGTAGGCATTATTTGTTTGCTGATACATTGGTGAATAAGCTCCGGTTCTTTGTATACGATAATTCTTCATCATATAAGTGGGCACTGCCTGTATGCCTCCAAACCATGAAGCAATGGCAGGAAATTGATAACGAACGGTTGCTCCCACAGAGTAACCATAAGAAGGTTGATAATCAAAAAATGGTTTATCAGAAGTATTGGAAATAAGATAATTACGGTTGCCTCCAGCTTCAACCCCTACAAACATTTGCGCACGTGACTGTACCATACATAATAATGCAACTACAGTTAGGAGGATAGATATTCTTTTTTGCATGAATTTATTTTTGAAAAGCTTACTTAAATATTTGAACAGGTGATGGTGAATAAGTTGAGTCTGGACCAACAGCCAGCACGTTAATCGGGTTAGTACCCCAACCCCATAATGAATTGTCCGTCTTAAATGCAAACACAGTGCTGCTGTGTGCGGAAATAGCATTTGCGCTCACTCCATTTACCAGCACAGGTGTGAGAGTAGGGATGCCAGATGTATTCCCCTGGCCAAGCTGCCCCATGTAGTTTACACCAACAACCCACACATTGCCCGAAGCTCCTTTAAAGACTGTATTTGCAGAGGCAGTTTGAATATCGCTTATACCTTTTCCATTGAAAAACGGCACTACGGTGAATAAGGGATGCTTCGCCTGATCGCCCAGCCCCAGCTGCCCAAAAATATTATTTCCGGCTGCCCACACTTGTCCTGCATTATCCAGCAAAAATGAATTGTTGCTTCCGCAAAATATCTTACTGACATTTGCCGGAACAGGAATTTTCACGGGTGCGGTCCGAACCGTTGAGTCGCCAAGCCCTAGCTCACCTAAGAAATTGTAACCCCAGCCCCACACTTCGCCATTTGTTTTCTGGACCATTACGTCCCATGCCCAACCGCTTATTTGCTTTACATCGCTGATCGGAATTTTAACGAAGGAAGTTTGTGCATCTTTAGTTCCTTGTGCGAGTATTTGATAATTATTTTTGCCAGCACCCCACAACGTTCCGTCGGCTTTCAACGCGAACATCTCTCCAAATGTGATTACCATCTGAGTTGTCCCATCCAGGAAAGGCTGTCTCATAAAGCTCAAAACAGCGTTTGTATTTCCTACACCCAATTGTCCGTAGCCGTTTCCTGCGCCCCAGGCTGTACCATCCTTAAGAATAACGACAGTTCCACAGTCGCCGGTAAATACTTTGGCGACATCGTATACAGGCACTTGCGTCATGTTGTTGCGACTGCTTAAGTCGCCCATTCCAAGCTGTCCGTTGGAATTGTCTCCACAGGCCCATAATGTCCCGTCATTTTTCAAAGCAAAAACATGGCTCGAACCTGAAGCGATAGACACCACCGAAGGATTTTGAATTGCCGATACGGTGATCCGAACAATAAAAGTAGCGGACTTCCCTTTGGCCCATATTGTGTATTTAACAGGATTGGTGAAGTCCTGTTTTCCTCTTGGCAAAATACTGTCGGCATTAGCCTGCACGTTGGGTTCCAGCGCAGTGATGTCTGTGCCGTAATCCACTGTGATATGAACGGCAGTGTCTCCCAATAGCATTCCGTCGTAAAACCTGTTGAGTTTTGAATTGCTCGTAGTTCTTTCTAATGCGACGCCATATAAATGAGTGGTATTACCTGAGTCAGGAGTATACGATGGAGTTTTGTTGCAACCTGCTATGACAAGAAGGCTAAAACAAACAAAATATGAATAAAACTTTAGCATGACTGATATAAGATAAATAGATAGCTATGAGCAGCGTGTTATGAGCACACGCTGCTCTGTTTAATATTAAGTTGCGGCTATTGATTACATACCTCGTTTAAAGGATCGTAATCGTTGCAAAGTACTGTGGTTTGATCTGCGGCGTATACAGTTACAACCGGAGGCGGAACCAGTCCCGCAGTTCTTCTCGCCATTACGAATGAATAGTTATTTTTGATCGCGTCATTTACTTTTATGTTGGTCAGTGACAAACCACTCACGTCCAGGTATTGTGGTACGCGGATACCTCCGAAAAGATCACCGGGATCTCCATTGATTTTTCTTGTTGCCACGCCGTGCTGGTTACAAACAGCTGTTTGCACTGGGGCTCCAAAGAAACCATCGGGATACAGCTCATAAAGATCAGCTCTTGAAATGGTGTAATTTTTGCTCACCACAGCATAACTGGCATACCAAAAATCAGCATGTGTTTGGGCGCGCAAATCCAGTGTTTTCAGGTAGTTACAACCATCAAGTGCCAAAATGCAAACCTTTGGATTACCCTGAAGGTTAAGATTTCTCACCGGCGTGAATGGCATTGCTATTGAGAAAAGCTGTGGATTGTGACTGTAATCAATTGAATCTACACCAGAATCATCAAATCCCACAACTGCCAAAAGAGGATTACCAGACAGATCCACTGTTTTAAATGAAGAGGCATAGGTTACAAGCAGACCTTTCAGGTTCGAATTATTTTTCAAATTCAGTGAAGTAAGCGCACTGCCGTACTCCATATACAGCCTCTGCAAATTGGGACAGGTGGAAGTATTAATCGTAGCAACTGCACTCAATCCTGAACATAGGATGTGCTGTAGATTACCGTCATTGTCAACTTTCAAAGAATTCAATCTTGCACAAGAAATACCGGAAATAGTATTCAGTGCCGCTAAATTGGACAGATCCATTGATCTTACAGGTATATTGCTAAAACGTATGTAGCGCATGCTGTTACAGCCGTTTACATTTACGTACTGCAAATCAAGGTTATCCATCAACCTGATTGTATCAACAGCCATTGCGCTGGATAGATCAAGAGAGTCTACCATAGTGCTCTGAAGAATCAGCTTACTCATTTTGGTGAAGTAAGCAATACCTTTTAACGACTGTATTTTAGAAGTAGAATCGAACTGCATTTTGCCGGTGAAGCCAGTCACTTCCGCATTGTTGACATCCAATCGACCATCCGCATCAAATGCATCGGGACATACATTAGCCTGCAAATATGCTTTGAAGGCGCTGTCCTGCACATAGATATGTGTTGCATCTGCAGGTTTGGGTCCCGAAGGGGTATTGTTCGTCGAACCATTTTTAGAGCATGAAACAGCCAGCCCTATCATTGCAACGAGGGATAGTCCTGCTAATATGCGGTTATTTGCTTTTGCTTTTCTCATGTGAAGATTTATTTTTTTTAGTTTAAAGGATTTTGTTTTACTACACCACTTGTAGCATCAATCTCTGATTGTGGAATAAGGAATTGCCATTTGATATCATCAGACGGAAGGCCCACAACATTCGCACTCGGATTTTTCGTGTTATCAGCACTCGGCAGAACCGGTTGATAAGATTTGAAGAACGTGTGTCTGTTCCTGTTTAATGGCTGGTTTGTACGTTTCAAATCATAGAACCTGAAACCTTCCCCCCAAAGCTCTATCTCGCGTTGGAACCAAATTTCATTCAGCAATGCCTGTCCAGTTTTGGTGGACAATGTATACCCCTTGTCTCTTGTCTTTACAAGTTGATACAATGCGGATGCTGCCTGTGCATCATGGCCACCCATTTGCGCATATGCTTCTGCTTTAGCCAGGTACATTTCAGCTGCACGCATCAGCGGAACGTCTCCTATACTTTGAGCAGGATCTGCAACTTTGAACTTGCGTGTCATAAACTTCAACCTGATACCTCTTTCTGTACCATCGCTATTGAGAGGCACAGGAAAATCTTTATTAGCGCCTGTCGAATCCCACAATTGCCAGCGCACGTCTGTATTTGGAATCATTCTGTAAACGCTGTCCAGTATTGCTCTTGGCGATGCGGCAATATTTAATGAAGGGAAATTACACGACATGTACGCGAAGAAAGACGCAAAGTAGGATGTCTGATTATCCTGCTGGTGTGATCCCCACATCCATTCCGAATTATTGTAATTATTAAATCCAGACATGTATTGCGTTGAGTCCATCAGCGCATAATTACCAAGCGCTGCATCAGCCATCGTCGCGGCGGTGCTCCAGTCTTGCTGAGCCAATGCTACTCTTGCTTTAATTCCCTGCGCCACACTCTTGTCCAAATGAGATTTGTTTGCACGTGTGTAACCATTAAGTAAAACAATGGCACTATCAATATCTTTATTTATTCTTTGATACACTGCCTGCACTGTAGAACGCGGTGTATTGCCTTGTTGCGAATGAAGAATGAGTGATACACCCTGTGTAACATTATTGCTTGAAGCATCATAACGCATACCATATAGTTGTACCATTTGAAAATACGACCATGCACGATAAGCATATGCCTGGCCCTGTATTGCTTTCTTGTCTGCGTCCGGGCCGGTAGATTTACCAACGCTATCGATCAACAGGTTTGCGTTGTTAATGATTTCGTAGTAAAAGAAATAATTAAAATATACAATTGCCGACGTTTTATTTCGCTGGCTATTATACCACAGATAGGGACCAACAAACCAATCATTGGTTGTATTGAGGGTTACGTCATCCCCCATCACATCCATGAACATCATGTTTGCACCTTGTCCCACCATATCCTGGCGTCCCATTTGCGGCGTGTACAGAATGCGGTGGATCCCGTTCAGTAGTTTCCAACAACCGTCAGTGGTTGTCAGTGCCTCATCTGTAGGCACGCGGTCCGTCGGCGTTGTTTCCAGATATGATTTGCTGCAAGCTGTCAACAGCAAAGCAAATGCAACAGAAAAAATAAGAAAATTGAGTTTATAACGATTCATCATATTATGCTTTACATGTTAACAAAAACACCCATCGTAACAGCCCTTCTTGGACCAAAACCATCACTGGTAACGCCGTTGAATGATTGCGAGGCGTTCATCCCTTTACGAGCTGAAAAATGATATAGATTTTCTATGGTCAGGTTGGGCTGGACGCTACCAACTTTGAGCCCCAAACGTTCAAACATTTTTGGGTCAAGCGTATATCCAAAGTTTATGTTGTTAATAGTGAAATAAGAAGCATCGATCAACCAGCGACTTGAAGACGCATTTAAATCGGCAGAATGTCCCTGATCCATTCTTGGAATATTCGTTTGATCACCTACGTTATGCCAACTGTTTTTAATATCAGAAGCTACAGATTGTCCAAGTTGAGGAGACATCATGGTAGCGTAAACTTTGTCATACATCAACCCTCCAACCTGATAGGTTGTAACGAAGCTGAAAGAGAATCTTTTGTAATCGAAATTGTTTCTGATGCTTCCCTGGAGCTTAGGCATAGCAGATCCCACATATTCATATTTGGCACGATTTGCAACGGTTGTGTATTGTTTTCCGTTTATCGTCTTGTCCGGATAGTCGAAATATGCTCCTTCGTTATAAGTATAACTTGGATCCAAATCATACAGCGCATCTCCATTTGCCGCATCTACACCTCTATAAGCAGGCAACCAGTAATCATATATCGAATGACCCACTGCCAACTTCTTTGTTCCTGAAATAACTTCCGGAGTTTCGGTTGGCATTTTCGTTATTTTATTTTTGTTGGAAGAAGCGTTAAATGTCACTTGCCAGTTCATATCTCTCTTTGTGATAAGCGCTGCAGTCAAAGAAAGTTCTACGCCTCTATTGTACATGCTTCCCACATTTTTCCAAATATTGTAGGTACCATCTGGCGTTCCGCCGGCAGACAATGGCAGAGGAACTGCAAATACCATCCCCGAAGACACTTTGTCATAATAGTTCATGTAACCGGAAAGGCGATGTTTGAATACGGAGAACTCGATTCCAGTATTTAAACTGCGACCGGATTCCCATGTGATATTCGGATTGTCATATTTGGCCATTATATATCCTGATTCCTGGGCGTTGTTATTAATTGTATAACCTCCCTGGTATGGATAGTTGCCTATTGCGTCGTTACCAACTTTACCATAAGATGCCTTTACTCTCAATTCATCGATGAAAGAAACATGGAAGAATTTCTCTTTAGATACCAACCATGAACCTCCGGCCGACCAGAAGTTGGCCCATCTGTTGCTTGCATCAAACGATGAGTTACCATCGCGACGGCCAGACAGCGATGCATAAAAGCGTCCATCATAGTTATAGTTCACACCAGAAAAATAGCTTTCCACACGCTTCTCAGTAGTCGCCGAAGTGGGAGTTCCCACTGTAGAGTAGTTACCCAATTCCAGATTCTTGTTAGGGAATATTTGACCACTTACAGTTTGCGAAGCTGAAACAGATTTATAGTCATTGTTTTCGTGTCCCACCATTGCATCGAACGAATGCAAACCAATGTGCTTGGCGTAGTTGAATATCTGGTTGAACGAATAAGTTCTTAGTGTGGCCGTTCCAAAAGTCAATGAACCAGCCGGCGCGCCATCACCAATAATTGGATTCAAATAGTTATCGGCATTTGAACTTCCCTGATCAATTCCAAGGGTGGATTTGAATGTAAGATCTTTAATGATTGAGACATCTAAATTTCCACGTGCGCCAACATCATATCCTGTTGAATAGTTTTCGTTCAATAAGTTTTCCTGCAGTGCATTACGGCCTCCTGCGAAAGGACGAATCGCATATGAATTGATCCCATCGTCATATATTTTATTGCCATGAGTATCCAAAACATATGCGCCTGAAGCGTCGTGCTTGTGAACAGGATAAATCGGGCCAATTGTACGGGCGAAATAGAACGGATTTACCGGAGCATTAGCGTCAAGCGGAACCTGGTTTCCTGAGGAAGTTGAACCGTACACATTCAAACCAGTTTTTATCCTGGGAGAGAGTTGCGCGTTTGCATTAACGCGAGCGTTCCATCTTTTAAAATCAGCATTCGGAGTAAATCCTTTGTCTGAAACATATCCAACCGACGCATAATAATCAGCAAACTCATTACCACCGCTGAATGTAGCGCCATAGTCCTGATGATAACCTCTACGTGTAGACGCTTTTTTCCAGTTAAGGTCATCACCATATAATAATTTAGCGTTAGGATTTAATTTACCATTAATGTCTACGATGTCATGATCGCCAACATTAAACGGATTATAACCCAGCATGGATTTGATGGTATCTTTTGCAATTTGATTAGCCAGAAGGCCGCCCTGCGACGAGATAAGGCCATTTCTAACATACTCCCACATCACCGGATAATAATCATAAGCATTAATATGGCTGTAGTCCGGGAGCATTTGCTGATTGTAGCCCTGGAAGACTTTCAATCTTACCGAAGGTCTTTTTGCAGATCTGCTTCCTTTTTTTGTGGTAAGCATAATAACGCCATTGGCGCCGCGAGAGCCATACAATGCAGAAGAAGCTGCATCGAGCAACGTTGTCATTGTAGCGATATCATCCGGGTTGATGCTTGCGATATCACCATCGTAAACAACACCATCTACGACTATCAAAGGGCTGTTTGAACCGGAGATAGAACCAGCTCCGCGAATGCGAAGATTAGGAGAGCTACCCGGCTGTCCACCGGTTAAGGTACCTTGAATACCAGGAGCAGAACCTATCAATGCGTCTGTAACAGAGGTTAATGAACGTTTTGCCAGATCCTTCGATGAAACCTGTACTACGGCGCCAGTGATGGCACCTTTTTTCTGTGTACCGTAAGCCACAACAACAACAGAATCCAGATCACTTTTTCTATGCAAAATGGTTGTGTCTTCCGCTGGATTTGTTTTTTTGGCAGATTGAGCCGTTGCTATGGACGGCAGCGCTCCGCCTATGATCAAAGCAAAAATGGGTACGGAAAAATTTTTTATACGCATATTCTTAATAAACTAATTAGCCCTAAACCGATGAACTAATTTGGATGGTTAATATTTGTCATGAACAATCAGCAGATTTTTGAGCCTGCTGATTGTTCGTTATTATGAACTAACGGAGATATGGATAGCCGTTATTTTTATTCTGATCAATTGCCCAGGTTGATGTAAAATCCCAACCACTATAAGTTGCCTGGGTTTTCATTTCTGTCGTTGTTTTTCCATTTGCCGTGATACCGTTATCAGCAGCAATATTTGCATTACCTCCGCCAAGGATAGATTGAGTTGTAGATTGTTTATCCCAGTAGTTGGAACAGCTACCGCCTGCTGCTGCAAAAACACCGTTGAATGTATTACCAACCAGAGCGCCTGTTAATGGCGTCGAAGAATTCCCATTGGTAAAGGTGCGGGCTACAGCGCCTGCTGCATAACAATTGGTTACGGTTACTTTAGAAGCACTGGAAGATATCATTCCAACAAGGCCACCCATATAAGAATTGCCAAGAAACGAGGCATTGCCAGATGTTGCACCTGTTACATTTCCAAGGGCATAACAATTGGTAATTGTTGTTGAATACGGAGCCGCAGAAGTTACCGTACCAAGCAGACCGCCCAGAACATCGTATGGTATTTGAGCACCACCGTTAGAAGGTGTTTCGACAACCAATCCTGATGCGTAAGAACTTTGAATCGTTGATGAAGTAACGCCTCCTATTAATCCGCCAATTCCACTATTTCCTGTTACATCACAAGTAGAATAGCTTGAAGTAATTGCAGAAGAATAAACATTACCAATTAAACCACTTCCACTTACTATAGCGAAATTTCCTGCACTGTGTGAGATAGAAGCATAACATTTAGTTGCAGTACTGCTATTTAGCCGGCCGATAAGCGCCCCAACATCCAAACCGCCAGAAATCGTTCCCGTTCCTGTTACATAGCAATTTGAGATGGTACATGTATCTCCTCTGCCCAGTAACGCACCAACACCTCCGTTCACGCTGGTTCCCTGCACTCCTACAATGCCGCCAGCCAATTGAACTCCGATGTTTTTAAATCTTCCACCAATAGCATAACCAAATACGCCATCATTGGATTTTCCAGTGTGGATCACCGAGTCTATGCCGTTAGGCTGAGGGTGAGCATCTTCACGAAAAGCAATTGATAAATTTTTGATAACGTGATTCTGGCCATCAATAGATCCTCTGAAAACAATGTTACCATGGTCAACATAGTGAGCACCGATAGAGTACCAGCCATAAGCATTATAATCATCAACTCCCACCAAGTCATTTGCATTTGCATCTGTCATGTTTGGCAGTTGAATATCATTCATCAATACAAAGTAACCATTGAGATAGTGACGCACATTGCTCAGATCTTTTGCAGTGTAGATACCGTATGGATTAGCAAGAGAATCGTATGCAAGAGCCGTCAACTTTACATTGTACTTTCCCTGTGCACCTGTAATCGTAAAATTTGCGCCTTGTGTGTAATCCTGCACTGTAGCGGGATCCGGAGCTATTGTATAACCTGAAGGCAAGACAGCTGTAGCCGCCAATTGTTGCACATTGCAGCCTGCAGGCAGGTTGCGCAATGTTTTATTCAGGCTATCAATTGTTACAGGAGAAGCACCTGCACCAAATTTGAATTGAACATTAAAAGGCAATGTTGGTGAAGGAGGCGTTGAATTACCTGAGTCTTTTTTGCAAGCAAAAGCTCCAGTTATTAAAACAAGAGTGCATAGTGCTTTTATTTGTCTAAGAGTCATATCAAAATTGTGTAATGAAATAATTTTTAGAAGGGAAAGAGAAAAATAAATTCTCTCTTTCCTTTTTCATTTTTTGTTATTGTAGCACCCTAGCTGATTTTACCAAAGTCAGCGGCAGTTGCATATATTTTTAGTCTTATTTTATAATAAGTAAAACTTCCATCTGTTGGATTTGTGCCTATCACTATATAATCCCAAAACAAGCCGTAGCCTTGGGTGAACTGGTCCAAATTACTTTTTGTAGGTGTGCCACTGATAGCGCCGCTTTTTGGATCAAATGTTAGCCCGGTTGCAGAGAACGCAGGTGCCGCACCGGTAGTGCCGGTGGACGCTGGAATTATGGTATAACTTGTAACACCACTTCCATTAGGTTGTACAACAGGAGCTAATTGGGCAAGAGTATAACCTGAGAAACTTTTTGGAGAGTTGTTTGCATCTACCCAACTAGAAGGCGCTTTTACATCCTGACCCTTCACAAAATAATAGATATTAGGGAGCGTCGAAGCAACACCCGTACCGCCATTAACATACTTGAAGAACGGATCATTAACTATTGCATTTAAAGCAAAGGAACCCGTTGGAACGCCACCCGTACCTGCATTCTTAATACTAATATTCCCAACATAAGTACCGGCAGGATATGATGCTACATTGCTAGGTGTTCCATAATAAGACCCTGTGGTACCATCCAAAGTCATGTTAAGCTTACTATTGGTTGCACCTGTAGGCCAGGAAGTATATGTTATGGAATAAGCAGCACTGCTGGCAGGTTGCCCCATTGTAAGAACCGGATTCAGATAAACACCAACATTACCCACTCCATCAGTTCTTGTCAAATAAATATTATTTCCGGTGTTCAGTGAAGAACAAATAGTATCAACAACATTAAGTGGACCACTAAAAAGACCATTCGGATATTGATAAAAGGTCATCATATATTTTATCTGTGGTGCTGCAGCAGTTGAATTGATTACCAACGGAACAGTTATATCCGTGTACCCGCCAGTGTTAATGGCACGAACAGTAATGTTTCCATTAAATGGAACACCAGATAGATGGGGAGTATCTACTGCCAAACCGATAGTACCACCGGTGGCACTACTGCCAAGTGAATCCAAATGAACCCCTGAAGGTAAAGGAGTACTGCCTGGAGCAAGGCGGTATTTAATAACTTTTCCCGTTGTAAAACCGCCTATCAAAGGCATTGAAACTGCAGGTGCAAGCATCGCATTCATGCCTACTCCATCTGTGAATGTTCCACGGAAAGGATATGATACAACAGGCTTAGCGTCATTGATTATAATATTTAAAGTGTCGTAGGCTACTTTATTATCAGCTGTAACACCGGTAATGACTAGTTGATATGGAGCCGGCACTTCCGTAGTTGAAGTAAGTTTATTTGGTGTACCTGTTATTTTTCCCGTTGCCGGATCAAAACTTAAACCTGTTTTTGCATTAAAATCAGTTGAATTTGGATCAACAAAGAATTTCTTGAAAGTTCCCGCAAGCACTGTTGGAGCAAGTGCAGTAGTTGCCAGGTCCTGTGATTCAACCGTAAACGTAAAGGTGCCGGATCCATACACAAAGCCAACTGTTCCCACAGCGATTGTAATGGTGTCATGCCCAATACCGCCCGGACCATAAGCAGAAACAATGAAACGTGTTGGATTTAATGAATCGGAAGGTGTACCGGAAATAACACCGTTTACCTGGTTAAGAGCAAGCCCTTTAGGCAAGCCGGGATAGATAGAATACTGAGTAACAGATCCGCCTTTGGAACTGTCCGGAACCAACGTTGGAATAGTTTCTCCAACTTTAACGCTCACGATTTTCTGGTTGTAAGAAATGGCAGGAGCCACAACAGGTTTGGTGTCTGATTTCTTGCAGGAAAAAATAACTGCAGATAAAACCAAAACAAATAGAATCTTAGTTAGATAAGGTTGCACCTTTGTTTGTGTAATCATTTTACTCATGTTTAATTTTAAGCGACGCCGAAACAAACGATTTTTAAAAATTGTTATCCTATTAAATATTCTTCCGTACAGTTTCTTACATGACAATCCCAGAACTTTTTTCATCTCAATTATTTGAGATAAAAAACAGTACTAGCAGTTGGTCAAATTTTTCTTAGTAATTCTTATACAGGTATATTAAGGGAGGAGGCCAATAATTAGCGGACTCGTTTTCTCATGGTTTTCGTTGCGAGAGCAATTTTAAGACGATATGTTAAAAACGACTTACAAAAAAAGTCCGATCGATTATAAAAAAGGCCGCATTTAATTTAACGCTATCGTGGTAGCTATTGATTAGCAAGAACTAGTGAGTATTTAAATAATATAAAGTGAGGATTTACATAATATAACATCACACCAAAATTTAACGTGACGATGATTTTATCAACTGCAAATTCCTGCAGATGATATCTAAAATATGTGTATATGCATAGCGCTGCCACGCACCAGGAAGGTACTCTTTTGTGAAGCTGAGGTGTGAAGCCTGATTTTCCAAAGCCTCGTTTGCCTTTTGCCCTAATTTTTTCTATTGCATTTTCAATGGGTATCTGACTGCATATTTAATTCCAGTTTCCCACCCTTGAGTACATCTTGTTGGAGTATTTTGAAATCATTCAAAGGCTTGCCATTTAGCGTAGCCGACGTTACGTATTTATTTTCTTTAGAAGCACCGGTTGCTTCAATGATGAACTGCTTTCCGCGACCGTATCTGCCGCCAAGATTGATGGTGATTTTTGGATACCTCGGACTGCCCAGTTCATAAATCGGATTCTGTGAACAGCCGCCATCCATTTGGAATAAGCCAATAGCACTCATGACAAACCAGCTGCTCATTTGCCCCAGGTCCTCATCACCGGGATAGCCGTCATACGGCGTAACGCCATAATATTGTTCTTGTATGGCCCTTGCCCATTTTTGTGTGAGGTCAGGTCTGCCAGCCCAGTTGAATAAATACGCAACCTCCATGCATGGTTCATTTCCGTGATTGATTGGATAGTTTGCAAAATCATCTCCCAGAGCATTAAAGTTTGCGAAGGATGATTTGTACATGGCACTGTCAAGTCTTGATACAAATCGTTCCCTGCCAACTGCCGCCACCAATGCAGGGGGATCCTGCGGTACGTACCAGCTATAGTTAAAGGCATTGCCTTCTACAAATCCTGGCGTGTGGTACGGATCAAAAGGCGTGATCCAATTGCCTTTGTCATCTTTTGGACGGATAAAACCAGTAGTGCTATCCATTAAATTTTTCCAGCTCTCCGATCGTTTTTGAAAGAACAAATAATCATCCTGTTTTCCCAGTACAAGCGCCATTTGCGCCAGGCAATAATCATCATAGGCATACTCCATCGTGTTGGACACGGCGCCCTTTCCGCGTGGTACATAACCGTAGCGTTGATACGGCACAATGTCTTCCACGCCAACAGTGCCGCCTCCGGCAAACTTCTGCGGTGGTGTGGTCATCATTTTTTTCAATCCTTCAAAAGCCAATGGCAAATCAAAGTCGTGTATTCCGCTCTGCCATGCTCCCTGGATTTGCGACGCCATGTGCATCGCGACCATAACACCTGTATGCTCTATGCCTGCCGGATCGGTATTGAACCAACCCGAGTTTTTGTATAAAGCGATTGCCGACCTTGCCCATTTTGAAGATATTTCTGGTGCTGCTAAATTGAAGAGTTGCTGGTTGTCCCAGAATGTGTTCCAGTATTCGCCACTGACAATGCAATCATCTTTCCCCGAAAGCTTTTGCACCTGTTCGTTTTCATCTCTGAACCGTCCATCTGCATCGCTCCATATGGCTTTCGCAGAGAGGGCGCGATAAAAATTAGTGTAAAATTTTACTTTTTGAAGATAGTCGTCGGTTTGTATGTCAATTCGACCGAGGTATTCGTTCCAGACTTTTTTCTGCATTCGAACCACTCCATCAAAATCAAAATTAAAAGGCTTGGTGATTTCAGTTTCGAGGTTGTTCCTTGCGCCTTTCACATCTACGAGTGAAACACCTGTGCGCACTACTATTTGCTCACCTTTCTTAGTTTTATAATTCAGGAAAATGCCTGCATCTCCTTTGCCGGTAATCTCGTTAACATTATTAAATATTTCCGGCAACGAATCGAACTTGTAGTTCATTTTCCATTCCGGAATATATCCTTTTACTACTGGTACGTTCTTGTTAACCCAACCTCCCATCGACTCGAAAGGTTTATTGACCTGCATCACAAAATACACCGTGTACGACTGTTGTAAAGTATATCCCGTAAATGCGTTGTAGTAAGTGGCATAACCTTCTATCTCGGTATTGCTAACTTTTGTAATCTTAGTATCTACAAGGTTGTGAGGATATTCGTTGGGTGTAAACATGTCCACCAAAATGCGGGCACTGTCGCTTGCAGGAAATGTGTAACGTTGAATAGAAGCTCTTCTCGCTGCGGAAATTTCTGCTTTGATATGGGTATCTGTCATGTACACACTATAGTTACCGATTTTTGCATTCTCTGTTTTTTTGTCGATGCGTGAACGATAGCCTTCGTCTGGATGATCTTCACGACCCGGATCTACCTGCAGCTTTCCGGTGGTGGGCATCATTAACAAGCCGCACATTGTCCAGTCGGAAAAATGACTAAAGCCCATGATATTATCGACTGTATATTCATATCCTGCTTTCCATGTTTGATCCTGGTTGTCTGGCGCAATCTGCACCATGCTCAGCGGCAATGAGGGCCCGGGTTTGAACATCCATCTTGAATTACCCGTTCCGATTAACAGGTCCACGTAATCAGTGTATTGATACAAAGGTTGTGGCGAACGCGTAACCTGTCCATCATAAATCACATCACTGCCTGATGTAATGACCACATGGCTGTTTATTTTTTTTGCAGAAGATGGAACGGCTGGCATGTCTACTTCGAGAATGCTATGACCGCTTTCTATTTTTTTAGTTACAGGTTTCAAGCCTTCAATCGCAATGTTTAACTCGCTTCCGGCATTCAATTGATAAATATCGAGGAGCAATGGTTGAATGCGCTTGTTTGTAACATTGTATTCAAATGGAGCTGCCTGCGCTGAGGCAATCAGCGAACTATACGCAGGAGTAACTTTGAGCGGTTTATCAGATCGCAATTGTAAATAATCAAACACGGACCACGAGCCACTCACACTTCCCAATTGAATAACATTAATGCCTTTTTTCAACCAGTTAGCCGGCACATCCACCACAACAAGTTGTGTTTTGCCAGTTGCTAGAGAATCAGTCAATGAAGCACCGGTTCCTGCATCAAGCTGTTGCTGTGTGCGATGACCATTTATGTCAATTTGAATCGCAGGTGCATTCTTTTTACTGGCATCTGCAAATCCAATGACAAACTGAAACTTTCCATCAACGGGCTGTTGGGGCAATTGAAAGAATACCCTGGGAAAATGCCGTGGATAAAAACCGGCCCAGTAGCCACCACCTCCCCAGCCATCCAGCGGACCGGGCATCACGTACGGCCAATCAGTCGAATCCTTTGAGTAGCCTACATTATAAACGGTATTTTCACCACCGAAGCGTGCAACAAAATCTTTGTAATGTTTTTGGTAGAGGGCAAATTCCTTTCCGGTCTTATCTATCTTCCCAATTTGCCACACAATATTCCCCTGGGCAATTGATCGTAAAGACATAGACATGATTGCGAAGAAGATAAGTAGTCGCATGTTGTTGCTTTAAAGTTTGTTGCTGGTAAATTGCAATAATGCAATAGCTGTTGATGCATGAAAATACAAACAACGAATGACTTCCTTCACTACCAGCAGATTGCCGAGGGCGTCATTACGATGTACATGTTAATATACTGAAGCGCTCCGGTAATATAATCGATAGAAAACACCGCAATTGTATTACTGTTCTGGTTCGCTGCCAGCAGCCATTTGCCGGTAGAGTCAATTGAGATATCCCTTGGTGTTTTGCCTCCGCTTACAATTTTTCCGATAGGATTCAGTTTGTTTTCAGCAATCATGTAGCCATGAATGCAATTGGTTTTTCTATCTGAACAATAAATGAACTTACCATTAGGGTGGAATCTGATGGCGGCAGTATCCATTGCTCCTTCGTCCAGTGAAGCAACATCGATTAGTTGAAATGAATCCGCCGTTCTGCGATATAAAAACAATTCGCCACTCAGTTCACCGAGCAGTGCGATCCATTCTCCGTAGGTGTCCATGTGTCGTGCGCCGGCGCCAGCTTTCACTTTAATATCATGTTCGGGCAAAGGTTTCCATTTTTGCGAGGCGCTATCGCAGCCATATGCTTTTGCAGCGTCTATGCCAAGATCGACACAATAGAAAAAAGAATCGTTTACCGGAAAAATCATGTGTGGATGTGGAGCTTCCTGTCGCTCTTTATTGGGTCCTGAGCCCTCATGAAAAATCTGTTGGCAAAGACGATCAATTTCACCTGTTGGCCTTAAGGAGTAAACCAGTATATCTCCACTTACATAGTTGGCAATAATGAGCGATTGGCCGGCAATAGCCATATGACAGGAGAAGTCTCCTTTCAATGGCACGGCGTTTAGCTGGCTTAGGCTTCCATCCTCATTCACACTGTAAGCAACCAACTGAGGTTCTTCTGTTGCAAACGTTTCATTGGCTGCATACAAAACCTTCTTATCTTTTGACAGAATGGGATAGCTGGGATTTTTTTGAAATGTACTGCCTGATATTTTAATCGTTCCGTTAGTGGAATCAAAAAAGCAAGACGTAATCCCTAAACCCTGAGGTTGATGCGCCGGACCACCTCTGTCTGTATAACTTCCTGTAAAAAATAACATAAGCAATATCTATAACGTTTGAACGAGCGCCTTCATATATCCGAGTGCATAGGCCATGCCCGCGTACCAGGAACCTTCGCAGCTCATTTGAGGCGTATGATCGGGGATCAATACACCATTGAATTTCTTTTCTTTTAAGATGCGTATAATCTTAATCATATCAATATCGCCTTCGTCAACAAACACTTCTCTGTAACCGGGAACTTTTCCTTTCACATTTCTAAAGTGAATGTAACTAATATGATCTGCATATTGCTTCGTTGCTTCGTATATGTCGCCTTCTGTCATTTCAGCAAGGGAGCCTAAGCAGAATTCTAATTTGTTTTGCGGGCTCGCATCAATATCCAGCAAGCGTTGATACATCTCGGGTTGATATACGAGACGCGGTGTATTTCTTACCACCGGCATCGGAGGATCATCTGGATGTGCGGCCAGTTGCACTCCTGCTTCTTCCGCGACTGGAAGTAATTCTTTTAAAAAATATTCCAACCGTTGCCACAGTTCTTCATGTGTGATCGAAGGAAGATAACCTTCTTTTGCAGCAGTATCATACACCATGTTCCAAACCATGCCGTTGGGAATTGGTCTTTCATCAACGCCATCCATGCCTACAGACACGGCGCCTCCACGGGCAAACGAACCTGTGATCCGACTTGATACGCCGGCAAGACTAAAGTTATAGCCGATGACAGGTATGCCTGCTTTTCCAACATTTCTTATGTGTTGTTTGAGTATTTCTATCTGCTGTTTTTTCTTTGGACCGTCCAGCAACACATCGTGCCAATCAGCGGGATCAAAGTTTTCAATGGCTTCCCATTCCAATCCTGCTTCGTTTATTTCTTTCTTCAAACGGATGAGCGAATCCAATTCCCATAAGTGAGCGGAATTGCCCGCAATGCCCCAACCACCGGCGTTTCCAATTGGCTGGTTATTCTTGTCCTTTTGAGAACCTTTGTTAAAATAATCTACGAGGTGCACGACCAAATGAGTACAACCGCATTGTTTCGCAAAATCAAAATGCTGCCGGTTCAGCATGTGCTGATAAAGACCTAAACCCAATTTCATGTTTTAAGTTTTGAGTTCTGAGTTTTGAGTTTTGAGTTGTGAGTTATGAGTTTTGAGTAGTGTACAAGGTCCGATTGCGCTACTCATGTACCAATAATAACACGCCAAACATTCGGCGTTTTTCAACTCATAACTCAAAACTCATAACTCACTACAATATTCCGTATTTGGCAAAAGCGTCGCCGCTGGACATGCCATTTTCTATTTCTTTTCTTACCAACTTTTCACCCCGCGCTTTTTCGAGTGCTTTTATAATTACTTCTCTTTCTACTTTTTTGGGGATCACAATTACACCGTCAAGATCAGCAAAAATGAGATCACCGGGAGCGATCCAAACGCCGCCAATTTCTATGTTACAGCGATAGTCTGCCACTTGTGTTCTTACACCGGAATCCTGCGCATAACGTCCCCTGCTAAACACAGGCCAGTTCTGTTCCATCACCATCGGCGTGTCGCGGTGATAACCGTCTATCACTGCACCACGTGCACCACGCGCCTTTCCCGTTGCTGTTAAAATTTCACCCCAGTAAGCACAACGCATGGCACCGCCGGTAGCAATATAAATTTCGCCTTCCTGCAATTGGTCCAACGCTTCGGTTAGTTTACCAAACGGTTTTTTCTGCGGACCAAAAACATCTATCATGAGAACGGGCATTGCTCTGCCAGCCAGCTTGTCTTCCATGCGCATCGGCTGCACAGGCTGTGGCAAAAACTGATGATAGTATCCGAGCGCATCGAGAATGTCTCCCACCACAGGTGTATATAGTTCAGATTCCATCAGTTCAAACAGGTCATTATCTGTTGCCCATTCAACTGTTGTAGTATTTTTTGTTGTCGTGTTATTCATTGACTAAAATATTTTCTTGTACCAATTGTAAAATCTGTTCTTTTAATTGCTGCTTATCTGTTTCTTGCAGTTGATGATAAACAACATCATTTAAATGCGTGTTGCTTTTCTCAACGATAATGACTTCTGCATCTTCGCTCATGGCAATGCTGTGCCATGCATTGATTGGAATATTGTAGGTTACACCGGTTTGCATGAGGATGCATTCAAAACGAACCTCTTGTTGCTCCAGTGCTGCAGCAATCAATACTGCCTTCCCTTTGGTTAACACAAAAATTTCGTCAGTATGCTCATGCTTTTCAACCTTATCAATGGAAGTAAACGATAAGTATGGCAAATAGTTTAATTGGGCCACCTGCCAGTGTTCCCGTATGAAAAACGGATGATAACCATTTTCTCTTGCGTAATATGTTTCTATTAATGGAGCGTTCATAATGCAATGATTTATCTTGGATCGTATTGAATAGTGCTTTCTTTGTAGCCACCATCTACATAAAATTCAGTAGCGGTTATATAAGATGCTTTATCGCTTGCGAGGAAAGCGCACATCCATGCGATGTCATCTACTTTACCAATTTTGCCGAGGGGTATCCAGTTATTGAATCGCTCGCGGCCAAATGCTTCAATTTCTTTTGCGTTCATCTCTGTTTCAATGGCACCGGGCGATACAGCCACTACCCTGATATTGTGTTCTGCCAATTCAAGTGCAAGGCATTTGGTAAACATGTTCAATGCAGCTTTTGAACTGCAGTAATGCACCAATCCTTTTCGTGGCACTTTATCGTGAATGGATGAAATGTTCAGGATGACTCCTTGTTTTTTATTTCGCATTCTTCTTCCTGCTAATTGCGCACAATAAAATGCTCCGCGCAGGTTAACATTCATGATCCTGTCCCACTCATCCAGCGGCATTTCCAGCGCATCGTTGATTGTTTCTATGCCCGCATTATTTACAAGGATGTCTATGCCTCCAAATTCTTTATCCATATACGTAAACATCTCATCAACCTGTTGAGCATTGGAGATATCAGCGTTGAAAACTTTTGCAATGACTTTGTATTTATCCGACAAAGAATTTGCATAAGCCTCCGCCTTTTCTTTGCTTCCAATATAGTTGATCAACACATTTGCGCCGCAGCTTGCCATGGCTTCAGCGATTGCCGCACCAATGCCTTGCGAGGCTCCTGTGATCAATACATTTTTACCGCTTAATTCTATTTTGTTTTGCATGATTTAGTTTGATGCAATTAGAGAAGTTTTTTTCTCTTTATGGCCAGAATGTTCTTTCCAGGTTTTCTCGATTTCTTCAAGCGTTCTGCCCTTCGTTTCTGGGATGTATTTTACAACAAAAAATATAGAAGGGATCATCACCAAACCGTATAGCATAAAGGTCATCCCAATGCCGATTGATTCGCGCAGCAAAGGATAGGTTTGGGTAACGAATGTTGAACCCAAAAAAAGCGACAAGGTTGCCAGCGACATTGCTCTTCCACGAATAGCAGTAGGATAGATTTCAGAAATCACCACCCATACACCCGGGCCGAGTGTGGCAGCAAATACAATGATGTAAAATATAAATCCTCCAACGAGCGGATAACCTCCATGCTGGGTGGCAAACAAACTTCCTATTGTAAGCAGCGCAATTCCAAGTCCTCCAAAACCTGCTATCAGTAAAGGTTTGCGACCCCAGACATCAATTTTCCAAATGGCTACTACTGTGAAAATCATATTGAAGAATCCAATCACTACGGCGGTTCCCATAGCTGAAGAAGTTTGAAAACCTGCCTTTTCAAAAATTGAAGGGGCATAATACATCACCGTGGTGATGCCAGCCAACTGGCTCAGGAATGGAAGCACCAAACCAATTAAAAGAGCAGTTCTGTTTTTTGCAGAGAACACCTCACGGAGACTTCCTTCTTCTTCCTTTAGTGCAGCCACAATGCCTCTTGATTCTGCCTCTGCTTTTTCAAGACCGTTGATGCGCGTTAGAATACCAAAGCCTTCACCAGCCTTATCATTTGCAATGAGCCATCTCGGACTTTCCGGCACCAATAGAAGCAACACGTAAAACAATATCGCTGGAACGCCGTTGGAACCGAGCATGGATCTCCAGATTTCATTGCCAAAAAAATGATCCATCCAATTTCCAAAGTGCGTAGATTGTGCGATCCCAAGCAACCATGCATTTGATAAATAAGAAACCAAAATTCCTATTGTAATCGCAAGCTGATATACAGAAACCAGTCTTCCTCTCCAATGAGCGGGCGCCAATTCGGAAATGAACATCGGCGCAACCATGGCAGCAAAACCAACGCCTACGCCGCCAATTATTCGTGCCACTACAAGGAACGAAGGTGTTTGCGCAACGGCACACGCTATTGATGAAACCAGGAATAGAAGTGCCGATAAAATGAGTATTTTTTTTCTGCCGTATTTGTCAGATAGATAGCCGGCTATTGCTGCGCCTATTACGGATCCTAATAAAGCGGAACTCATCAGCCAACCTTCCATCGCGGCGGACAGATGAAATTGTGCCCGCAAAAAATTAATGGCACCTGATATTACGGCGGTGTCAAAGCCAAATAAAAATCCACCAAGTCCTGCTGTTGTGCAAATGAGTATCAAATAACCTGAACCTGATAATTTCATACAATGTATTTTTTAAAAAGCCATGTAGCGTTATTGCCGGGCTTCAGTGAAACTATTATTTCTGCATCGTGGTATCGCGCAATCAAAAAAACAAGGCAATGCCGTCATGAAAATCGAAAAGAGATCAATTAAAAACAACCGCAAATTTGACTTGTGTTGATGCTATTTTGCTTCCATTACCATGCTCATCGTATCCTTATTGTTTCAATAGAATAAGGCGTTACAGTTAATCCAATACCTGGCGATGCTTTGGACATCGACTGATCATCCTCTTCGATAATATTGGTTTTGGTAACGCCGTTAACTGCACCGAACCAATCAATCTTCGCATCTGTTTTTTTGCCCAGCATATCTACCAACCGCATCACGACACTATTTTCATCTTCGGATTTTTTGATCGTTGTGATAAGCAAATTGTCTGCATTAACGCCGGCAAAGCTATAGCTGGAAGGCAGACCAGTACGAGCCTGCGGCACTTGTACTACTAAAGGTCTCAAAGGCTGGTTCTGGTATTTGCCTGAGAAGGCCGCTGCTTTCCATTCACCCGGCGAAGAAGTTAGAGAAAATTCAAAATGATGGTTACCGGGCTGGAGGTAATAATTTCCTTCCCAATGGCAACTTTTTCTGCTTGCCAATAAAATTGGTTGCAAAACCGTTTGCCTGCTGTTGCTGTCGAGTGCATCGATCCAGTCGAATACAGCCACAGAACTGCTGATGGTAACAGAAGTATTGTCTTTGCTGGCGCCGAACCAATCCTGCACCTCACGCGGATGCACTTTGCTGCACGTGGTTGAATAATCTTGTGTGCCATATGAAAAACCTGCTGCGCCTTTTATCTCGTCTTTACCAACTTCCACTACTCCCATTGGCACTTCATAAGCTACTTTTGAATCTGTCTGATTCAATGGAAAGGCCATTCTGTATTCACGGTAACGCTCACCCGAAAATCCAAGGATATCGGCTTTGAAATCTATTTGTTTCAACTCATCATATAACGTTATTGATTCACGGATGGTGGCAAATTTCGTTTGCTGTATCAGCTCCCAGGTTTTGCGCACGGGGCCGAACTCTGTACAGTTCCATTTCGGTGCATACTGGCTCAATTTTTCAAATCCCTCCAATTTCACAGGTTGTACATCTGAGAACTCGCCTGCTCCGTTACCGTATGATTCCAACTGGAAGATCTCACCGCCCAGCAACTTGTCTGTCTTTAGCAATTCAGTCTTCAACTCTTTATCAACAATACTCTTCAAACCACCGGGGCCAAATTCGATTTTGTAAAATTTGCTTTCAAACACAGAACCCGCCGCTTGTGGCGTTACCATTGATGGCTGTGTAGGCGCAACAGGCACTCCTTTACGAAAACCTGCCACAAAGGGTTGCAACGCATACGTTTTATAACCAAGTGATGGAACTTTTTCAGCAACAAAACAAATGGTGATCGTCTCGTCTGTTCCGTCAGCCAAACGGCTTTCTATGCGCTGGCTGGGAATTTCCTTGCCGGTGGTTACATCGATCACTTTATAGGACAGCGTGTCTTGACCGTAAACTTTCACGCTTACTTCAACCTTGTCTGTCCGTTCTTTTGACAACGGATTGAATACAACTATCGATCTGCCTTTTTTGTCGAAACCGATCTGCCCTGCAACGTCCTGCAGACTTCGTTGTAAAACGTTGTCAGAAATAGCACAAGCTTCTTCAAACTTTGTTCTGAACGCAAGGTCAGTCATATCGCCATGTTTACCGCCCCAACCGTGATCAGGATAGATCGCTTTTTCCCACGCTGTTGTTAGCTCTGACTGAGGATATTGAGAGAAATCTTTTTTGAGTGTCGCATCGATGGAAGAAAAAATCTCAGCCGCAACAAGCGTTCGGTTGGCTTTACGTGAAGCGGTCAATGCCCGCTCGTGGGTGGGACCGTGGATGTACAGCCACACGTTGGGACGTTCGCCTGTCAACGGTTCATACGCTGCATGTGGCGCATCAAGTTGTTTGAAGACATCTGCAGCAATCGCATATTTTAAAACAGGCAGCCCCTGGCTTTTTGCCTTTCCGTTCCAGCTTTGAAAAAGTGTACGATAGTCATTGGGCTTGTTCCAGTCCGCATCGACCAGTATCGGCAATGCAGGCTTAAATTTATTCTCCTTAAAATAAACGCTCCAGGCTCTGAGGTGATTGAGTACTCCCTGTTCTTTCGCGCTGTCAGTTTTTGCATTGCGAATGTCGCCATTTGCCCCATCGTATTGGCCGGGCGTATACATGAGTACGCTGCTGCCGTCTGGGCTGAACCAGCGATAAATGCCCGGCTCATGCCTTGAGATATAAAGATATTTCACGCCTGCTTTCGAAAGTATTTGCGACATCTGCAAAGCCTTTCCCGGCACGTCTTCGTTCCATGCGGTGAGGAAATCGCAACCGGGCAGCGTCTTCTTCAACCATTTTCTTCCAAGGTAGGTCTGGCGGATAAGCGCCTCTCCATCATACATGGATTCATAGGGCATGTTGTAGGTAGCGCCCCATTCGAGGCGGCCTTCTTTTGTATATTTCAGGATCTCATCGTACCTGTCCGGATGGCGTGCAAGGTATTCGCGAAGGCTCAAAGCATCTTCCACACTGAAGCAGTATTCGGGATTGCTTTTCATCAGCGCCAATGCCGGAGTGATCATGTTCTCATCTCTCCATACCTCGCATGCGGCGATGGAGTCCATCCACGCAATATCCTGGTGGCTCGAATTGACAAAGCTTACTGTTCCATTTTTAAAATAAGAAGTATTGGTATTCTTCGACCCATGTGGCCTGTAGTTGGTTTGTGCGTGCAGGAAAATGGCACCACACGAACCCGTCAACAACACGGATAAAACAACCTTTTTAACACATGACATGAGCATCGTTTTTTAGAAATAAACTTTAAGTGCAGCAACCCAAATATAGATGGTCGATTCGTTTTTCTTTACAATGCGTTTAATGAATACTTAAAGTATTTTAATATTTAGTACTAATATTTTGCCCATTTGTTGAAAATATATTTTAACTTGAAAACTTATTGATCAACTCGTTCAACTCAATTGCTGCCATGAGAGCCAATTTAATACCGGTTAGTGTAGATGAATTCGAAACGGTCTCTGTCAAAAAGATCAACGAACATCATTATAGTTCGCCTTTTCATTTTCATAAAATATGTGAATTGAATCATGTAGTAAGCAGCCATGGCAAAAGGATCGTGGGAGATAATATCAATAACTTTTCTGAAGGCGACCTTGTGCTGATGAGTCCCGAACTCCCGCACATTTGGTACAATGACCCTGCCATTGTAAAAGGTCCGCCCAAAGCAAAACTTGCAAGAGCCATCGTTGTTTATTTCCCTATTGATTTTCTCGACAAGCTGACCTCCGATAATCTTGTGCATGTGAAGACGAAGAACATGATGGCAAAAGCGAACAGGGGTCTGCGATTTTATGGCGACACGCAAAAGTTCGTATCAGAAAAATTGACTACGATCGCTGATAAAAATGGATTCGAAAAAATCATTGCCTTCCTGGAAATCATGAACGTCCTCACTGAGTCCAGGGAGTATGAACAGCTGGCGAGCGTTGGCTACACGCATAATTTTAATGAACGCGATACGGAGAGAATGAACAACGTGTTCAAATATCTGATGCAGCATTTTGCTGACCCTATCTCGTTGCAGGAAATCGCAGATATAGCGAACATGACGCCGCCCGCATTTTCTTCCTATTTCAGGAAACAAACGCAAAAATGTTTTACCACTTTCCTTAACGAAATCAGGATCGGACATGCATGCAAGTTGCTCGAGAATCCTGACCAATCTATCTCGGACATTTGTTATTCCTCCGGCTTTCAAAATTTTACGCACTTCAACAAAATGTTTAAGCAGTTCACCGGAAAGGTGCCAAGGGAATACAGAAAGTTTATGTTCAAGCTGGATGATATTTGAAAGTGTTTATTCACTAATCAAGTCAATGCCGTTCATTAGGCTATTCGGCCTTTACCTAATTAATGTCCTACGGACATTGTCGTACCAGGTGTTACATTTTCTATTGATATCGATGCCCTACGGGCAAGGCTTCCCGTGGGGAACAATATCAATAGAAACAATTCGATAAGCGACTATCTTGCCCCGTAGGGCATTAGTTTTTACGCAATCACACTTACTCAAGTACAAAACTTACGGGAGCAAATGCGTGGAGATAAAATGTCATCGAATTATTCTTCACAGGTATTTTTTTCCCGATTACTTCGCCACGAAGATTGACAGGTGTAGCGCTTGAATATTTCACGCCCTGCGGGAATGTAACAGTAACATTGCCCGATACACCTCCCTGTTCCCAAAGGCGCAACAGTGTTGATTTTTCATTAACTGGTTTTGATGCATAAACAGGGTTCGAAGGACTGTCATGCCTGAAGGCCGTAATTTGTACGCCCTTCCTTGAAACAGATATGCCTTTTTGTTCTGCAGGAAGTTTACCGGCAGCACCATCAAATTCTGCCACCAGCAAGGGATTGGCAGCTTCCAAAGACGGCGTTACCAAATTCGATTCGTGTGTTTGATTTTTGTTGAATGTCCATATCCTCACTTTTGAACTCCATGTGCCGGTATACCAATAGCGATAATTTGTGTTCCACTGGTTGTTGTAAAGATTAAGATAGATGGCAGGTTTATGAGGAACAAAATCTTTTGTAAACTTCCAGATGCCGGGTCTGTCAAGACTTACAAGGGAATGATCAAACGGATAAAAGCCAATGCCGGAGCCATCTTTATCAGCAATCGTTATACCGGTTCCTACAGCGTATAGATCTTTGTCTGCATCTTCCATGATGTCCGTGGCAGGATCCATCATTCCCAAAGAGCGGCCCACAGTGAATTTCGGTGAATTAATTTTAAAAGGAAAACAGAACCAATCAGCTTCCGGCCAGTTGTCTTTAGCCTTGTCAATAATCGTCATCTCCATGTCGATAAAAGGCTCATCATTTTTCAAGGTCACTTTTAAAGATGATGCAGGAAGATGATTGGCAGTATCTGCAGGCATGTCAATAACAGCCGTTTGCTCACAACCATTTTGAGTAATTTTTAAGATGCCTTTTGCAGATGTTGCAGCACGATAAGGAACTTTTTTTTCAGATACCATACCGGGTTTATACATGTTTGGATGCAGCCACTCACCTGTTGACCCAAAGGCATGCAAGCCGCGGCCCTGCTGGTAATCTTTCACATACTTTTCAGTTTGTTCGTAAGTAAACCGTTCGTTCAGGTATTGACCCAATCCCTGTTCTGCATTGGCTTCCACCCATTCACGACCGGTGCGTTTGTCTACAAGTGAAGAGATAATTCCGCGTTCAGGATCAAACGCAATTTTAAAGAATTTGTTTTCTAAAGTATTTGTCGTTGTATTAGCAGAAACGTTTTCAACAAGATCCTTTTCTGTGAATGTTTTGTAACCATCGGCAGGAATATTTTTGGCATAGATCACTTTGTGTTCATCACCTACCTCCACCCATGCTGACCTGCTCCATGGCAACGGATTATACACCACATAGCGCTTGCCTTCCTGCTTCACGTTTTGAGCAAGCAAAGACAGATCATGCGCCATCATTGGTTTGATGATATGTTCCGTTGTACATATGTAATCCGTTTTGTCCTCCCATGATGCTTCAAGGTCCTTATAAGTTTCCGGCGGTAGCTTTTTAAATTCTTCGCCATACTGATCAATATGTGTTGAACCACCCCATGTATGTTCTGCATACAGCAGAACATTTTCATAGGCTTTGGAAATATCTTTTGAAACATCCGGCACAGCAATGTTCCAGTTGCCAAGCCGTGTATTTAGTTCTTCAGCTGTCGCAATGAGCGGATGAATGTTGCGGAATGTTTTCATGCCACCGGGATCACTCATGCATCCGTGTATCCATGTATCGGGAGCTTCTTTGTTGACTACAGGCAACTGCGGATTTGTTGTAAGAATAGCATCTGCAAAATCTTCCAAACGACCGACTCTTATTTTTACACCGGGCATTTTTTTTGCGGCTTCATCAAACAATGCCTGCACGTCCTTTGGCGAAGGCGGACCCGAGTTGTCGGGCGTTACAAATATTGCGGGCCACACAGCATACGGCCAGTTTGGAGGTGGAATCAAGTTGCTGCCAACTCTTGTATCATTTTCATCGCTCCAGTCTTTAGGATATGTCAGCCCAACTGTGGTGCCATAAATAGGCGAATAAAGCGTCAATACGCGTGTGCCATCGGGACCTTCCCACCAAAATAGAGGCGGATACTTTACGTCGATCGCGGGCCAGTTACAACCGATGTGCATGAACTTCACGCCGCCGTTCGCAAGGCCCGTTGCCAGTGCATTGGTTTGCGATGGCACGTCTGTCATCTTTGCTCCGCGTGGTAAAGGCAAACCATATTTTCTTGTAACAAAAGAAGATGGCTCATAGAACCTCGCAAAATCTTCAGGAAATAGTATTTGTGATTGCACGGTAAAAGGCGCAGCATGCGTAACAAACCTACCCGAAGTAAAAGCTTGTTCCAGCCTGCTTCGGCGCTCCGGTGTCTGGCCCGGCCAATCTTCCAGCACTTTAGCCATCACCCATCCGGGCGCGGTCCATGCGAACTGTTGTTGTTGCGGCAGCTTTTTTGTTTCATCCATTATGTTCAGCGCCTTGTCAATCATGTCCGTGCGGTAATATTGTAAAAGATCTTTAACGCGGTGCGTATAGCCAAGATCAAAATGTGTTTTAAATATCACAATGATCTCTTTGACATTGGGATTTACAGTGGGAGAATCGACTGGTTTCGTTTGCGCAAAAGTGCCGAGACAGAAAAACATTGAGACGATTAACGCTACTCTTTTCATCATTGTGTCAATTTACTATTTAAAGACCTGTTATGACTTGTGTAAATTATCTAAGTCATACACTTTGTTAGCAGGAGCTATCAATAACAAGGCACACGCAAAAAATACGTGTGCCTTTGCTAAAACAGGATAAGGTCCATGTATCTATAAAAAATTACTAGTAGCCGAGATTCTGTACTAATGCAGGTTTCAGTACATCAATTTCAGATTGAGGGAAGGGCCACAAATAATGCTTTTGATCAAATACTCTGTGCTGTCCTCCGGGATCTACAATCTGTGGAAGTACTACATCCGCAATGTGCCAACGCTTAAGATCAAAATAACGTGTTCCTTCCATTGCAAATTCTATTCGTCTTTCATTCCTGATGCGGGTTCTCATTTGATCCTGAGTAAGTCCTGCAGGCAGTGACGGCATATTCACATCAGCTCGTCCACGCACGGCGTTTACCGCGGCATATACAGTGGCATCGGCACCTTGCGCTTCATTTTGCGCTTCAGCATACATCAGCAGCACGTCTGCATATCGAATAAAAACAAAATCCTGTGTGCTTTGATAGGCCGAGTTCAGTGTTGCGTCTGCAAATTTTTTTGATAAAAACCCTGTATGGTTATCTCCCACAAATGGCTGAAAGTGGCCTGTAGCGCTACCTACATAAGGATCGCCAGGCAACAGGATGGTTTTCTTTAATCTTGGATCCCTGTTGTTGTAAGGGTTTGCCGGATCCACGGGTGAACCATCAACAGTTTCGTATGCATCCACCAGTGGTTGAATGGGCTGCAAAGATTGCCAGTAAGTATAATACAGATCAATGTAGGAAAATGCATCGGGCGCCTGGTAACGCGCAGAGAACATAATTTCAGGATTGTTCATCTGGCCCGGTTTTATAAACAGGCTGTTGTAACTGTCACTGAGTTTGAATTTCCCGCCATCCATTATGCTTTTAGATGCAGCTGCACTTTCTGCCCACCTTGCATTATAGAGCAAGACTTTTGCTTTCAGCGCCTGTGCAGAGCCTTTCACCACATGGCCGTTATAAGCATTATCCGGCAGTTTCGAAATTGCGAAATCAAGATCGGTCAACACAGCTTTTACTACATCATCTTTTGAACTCTTTGGTCTCTTGCTGTCGGCTATGTTTTCCGGTTTCAAACTTAAGATCACTCCACCATAAATTTCCGATAGTCTAAAGTAATAATAGGCACGAAGCACGGATGCTTCAGCTTTATAACTGTCCTTGAGCGATGCATCCATATTAACATTATCTATGTTTGCCAGGAAGAAATTGCTGGCCGCAATGCCCTTGTAGTCCAGGTTGTATTCATTGGAAAGCGCTCCTCCTGAAGTGGACGTGATAATGCCTTTTGCAATGTTGGTAAACCCTCCCTCCCATGGGAAATTGCAATACGCATTGTCCGACAATCCTTCAAAGTGAGGAGTCAATGCACCATATCCTTCATCCATTGGAGCAAGGAGTTTATAACATCCTGCCAAAGCCATGTCGGCATCGGCTTGTGTTTTCCAGAATGATTCTGATGAGATCGCATCAAGTGGTTGTTTGTCCAGAAAATTTTTATTACAGGACACCAGGAAAAACGGAACGATAAATAAAACCTTTATGCAATTGATATATGATTGTTGTTTTTTCATTTGACTCTTTTTTTAATGACATGTCTCAATGCCACGCTATGAAAAAAATTGTTTATCAGAATTTTGCTCTTATTCCAAAGGAATAAATTTTGTTCTGCGGATAAACAACATACCTGCCACTGTTGCTCACTCTTTCAGGATCGAGTCCGGGATATTTACTGAATGTAATAAGGTTATCTCCTGAGAAATAAAATCTGAGGCTTTGCATGTGCAGTTTCTGTGTAAACGATTTTGGAACGTTGTACCCGATCTGTAAATTTTTCAATCTTAAGAAAGAAGCATCGTGGAGGTAATAAGTAGAAGCATAGCTGCTAACAGCAGGATATGCGCCCCACACATAAATGTTCGGCATCGAATTGGTGTGATGGTCCGGGGTCCATCTATTCCTCCAGTCAACAGAAGGTACGGAGCCTTGTGCAAATGGCTCAATGCCCCAGTCGGTAGCATATGTTTTTTGGCCTTCCGATCCAAAGAAGAAAGCTGTAAAATCAAAATTGTTCCAGCCTGCATTAAGGTTAAATGAATAAGTGTAATCCGGGAAAGCGCCCTTCGTGTAAACCCTGTCTTTTTCGTCGATAACACCATCTCCGTTAACGTCGCGAAACTTCAGGTCGCCGGGATGTGGTGTTACCGGCTGGGTTGCAGAGTTCTTTATTTCATCCTGGGATTGGAATATTCCATCCCATTGATAAAGATAAAAACTGTTGTATGGCAATCCTTCTTGTAGAATCGTTCTTGAATCAATTTCTTTAGCGCCAAATCCTGTCAGTTTGTTTTTATATGCCTGGATATTTCCACCAATGCTGTATGAAACTTTACCAATATGATCGCTAAACTGTGCTTGTACTTCAAACCCTGTGTTTCTCATTTTTCCGTCGTTCACAGTTGGCGCACTCAGGCCGATATAAGTAGGAATTTGAGCGCTGCGAAGAATATTAAAAGTGTTTTTCTCGAACCAGTCAGCAGAAATATTCAGTCTTCTTTTAAAGAAACTAAGATCTATACCCAAATTCGCAATTTCAGTGGTCTCCCACGTGATGTCTTTATCTACAAGGCGCGTTTGTTGTATGCCTGGTGAAACAGTATTGCCATCAAACGGATAACCGGAAGGACTTAAAATGTTCTGGTAAGGATAAGGATATGCGCCGCCTATATTTTGGTTTCCGAGCCTGCCCCACGATGCCCTGAGCTTACCATCATTGAGCCATGAAATTTTGTTATTGAGAAACTCTTCTTTAGTAAAGCGCCATCCGGCAGATACGGAAGGGAACAGTCCCCACCGATTTTCCGGAGCAAACCTTGAAGAACCATCATAACGTGCATTTGCCTCTAATAGATATTTCCCTTTAAAATCATAATTCAGGCGACCATAATATGACCTTATCGACCATTCGTAAGTGGTGCCGGCAGTGGATTGTCCGTTGGTGGAACCAGCGTTGATTTCCTTTACATCGTTGCTTGGAAAATTCAAGCGTCCGGCAGACAACGTTGTATTTTTAAAGTATTCTTCCTGTGCCCCACCGAGTACAGTAAAGTTGTGATTGCCGAGTGTTTTGTTGTACGTCAGCTGGCTGTATATCATCGGGTAGACACTCTGGTTGTCCGTAACGTTTAAAGAATTTCCTGTTACACTCGCAGGATAAAGCTCGCCGGTTCCCCAAAAATATCTTGGCATTGTTGGCGTAAACACTTTGTTGTTATTGAGCGAAAAATTTACACCTCCTCTTGTTTCCCACTGAAGGCCGTCGAGTAATTTGATATTCAGGAAAAGGTTTGAAAGCAGATAGTAAGACTTCTGTTTCAGAGGCGCCTGGTCAGCCATTTGAACCGGATTCTTGTTGTTGTTTTCAAAAGCATATGCCTTGTAAGTATAGCGTCCGCTTCCATCAGGCAACATAGGTCCGTATGTAGGCGCCTGCGCAAGTGTAGACAGGTATTGGTCTTCTGTGCTAATCTGGGCGCCGGTTCTGTCACCGTAGTTCATGGTGATGGACGTACCAAACTTCACATTTTTATTGATCGCGGAGGTAAGGTCAAACTGCAGGTTATATTTTTTATACGCGATACCTCTCATCGTTCCCGGCTGATCAACAATGCCCAATGCAACATTGTAGTTGGTTCCGTTGTTTCCACCGCTCAGGTTTAAATAATGATTCTGAACGTAAGCTTTGCTGAACATAATGCTTTGCCAGTCAGTATTAGGAAATAACGTTTTATCTGTAGCGTTTTTGTATTGATCAATTATATCTTGTGAGTACAATTCGTTCAGTCCCGAATTTTTCCTTGCTTCATTATAAAGCTGCATGAACTCTACAGAATTTGTTATCAGCTTTGGTAATGCAGTGGGCGTAGTTATTCCGAGGTTATAACCATACTCCAAAGACATGCGACCACTTTGACCATTTTTCGTTGTTACCAAAATAACACCATTGGCGGCTCTTGAGCCGTATATTGCAGCCGATGCCGCATCTTTAAGTACCGTAGCAGATTCAATGTTGTTAGGATCAAGGCTGGTTATGTCGCCGGGCAAACCGTTGATGATTACAAGCGGACTGTTGCCTGCGCCGCTGAAAGTTCCCTGTCCGCGAACAAGCAATGAGATGCCCTCATTTCCTGGTTCGCCTGAATTTTGAACAACCTGCAGCCCTGGTAGTTTTCCCTGCAAAAGTGACGCTGGGTTAGTAACCACTCTTTTGTTTAGTTCGGTTCCTGTTGCAGTTGCAATGGCTCCCGTAAGGTTTACTTTCTTTTGCGTTCCGTAACCCACAACGACCACTTCGCTTGCTTTTGTTTCAAGAGGTTTTAAAACAATCTTTAAATCGGTGCTTTTTGAAACAAGTATTTCTGCAGATTCATAACCCACATAGGATATTATTAACCTGTCGCCTTCTTTTGGGTTCTGCAGTAAAAAACGGCCGCGGTCATCAGTGGTGGTACCCATATCAGTACCTTTCAATTTTACTGAAGCCCCCGCAAGTGGTTTCCCGTTTTCATCAAATACCTTTCCTGTGATGGGCGGTGCAGCTGCTTCAGAAGTTTGAGTAATCGAAACATCTTCTACTTCTTTGATAGTTATAACATCATCCTGGAAAGAAAAAGTAAGAGGCTTGCCTCTGAGTATTTTAGGAAGCACAGTTTCAAGCGGCTCGTTGTATACAGTGATGCTGATTTTCCCCGCCATTTTTAATTGTTTTCCGGTAAACACAAACGACTTTCCCGTTTGGGTTTTTATTTCCTTGAAAACCTTTTCCAGGGAAGCATCCCTTTCAACAAGGGTCACATTTTGAGAGAAACCTTTCGCGCTAACATTTAAGCAAAATGCCAGCAGCAAAATCATTGTCATTTTCATAAGCAGTAAAGCTTTAGCAATACCATTACCGCAGGAACATTTTGTGTCCCGACAAGCAATTAATTTCATAATTTTAATCGTTTAGTAGTTAATAAAAGCAGTCGAAGTTTTTATCATTACGCTGAACATCAGGATTACACTGCCAGGTGTAATCCTTTCTTTTTAAATC
>Ga0318567_10000095_pt1 | contig 39658 bp, 41 predicted proteins | sample GRESIP088b5f20_FD_203691 | JGI IMG/M metagenome (GOLD analysis project Ga0318567, IMG submission 203691) | Tropical soil microbial communities from Luquillo Experimental Forest, Puerto Rico - GRE.SIPMG.088b5f20 | ecosystem: Environmental > Terrestrial > Soil > Tropical forest > Bulk soil...
ACTTAGAAATTGATATTGACATCTTAATCCGTTTTTTAGAAAAGCTTCCTCTTTTTAAATCTGAATTAGATGGTAAGATATTATCTAATCAGTATTTTGATAATTATAAGTTTATAATTCATGAATTGTTTATTTATTTAGTTGCTATCACTTTAAAAAACGAGAACTATAAAGTGCTTGAAGAGCTGTTTTATTCTAGCTATTTCTTTCAAGATAAATATGACTACAATAAAGAACCAAATAACTTCTCAAAGTTATACAATTACATAGACGTTATTGATTTGCATTATAAAGAAATTTATTCAACCAATTTTATATGTCCAATGGCGGATTTCATTATAAAAAGAGTTCCTGAAGAATTTACAATAGATATGGTTGTTCAGGCAGATTTATTATGCCATTATGTTTCTCGACTTAATAATAATCATTGGTTTCCTGTTACTTATATATATAAAGAAAGTAGCTATTTTGACTTTTTACAAAGATTTGTTTCTAAAAGACATTTTGAGAAAGCAAAAGGAGTTTTTGAAGTTGACACTCCAATCCAACTAAAAGAAAAGTTAATTGAATACAAAAACTCGGATAAAAGTCCTGAAAATATGAGACATAATAATACCTTTTTCGAATATGTAAAACCAATTTATACAATAATTGATGTTGAAAAAATTGCTTCAACAAGATAATTTGCCCATCCCTCATGATTTATAAAACGATAAGAAAACATTACAACCTCCACTCCAAATCATGCTTAAACCGCTGAAAACACCGACTTTGTCCGGCTCATTGCCGAACTGAATTCACCCAAATAATTACAAACATTATGAATACATTCAACTCCAACAACACGCACCTGCTTGAACTGCTCGAAGCCTGGGAACCTCGCTTGCTGGCTTTGCCCGAAGCTGTGATTACTGACCGTAGAAACAGCCAGAACCGCAACATCAAACAAATCCTGGGGCACATGGTCGACTCGGCTTCGAACAATACACACCGGATCATCCACCTGCAATACCAGGCCAGCCCGCTCGCATTCCCCGATTATGCCAGCATGGGAAACAACGACCGCTGGATAGCCATTCAAAACTACGAGACCGAAAGCTGGACCGATTTGGTACACCTGTGGAAATACACAAACCGCCACATTGCACATGTTATCAGCAACGTACATGCCGACAAACTGGACAACGTATGGCTGTCGGGCGAAGGCGAAGAAGTATCGCTCCACACAATGATCAACGGCTACCTGGGGCATTTCGAATTGCATTTGAGTGAAATAGAAGCCTTGATCAGTCAAACCGAAAAATAACAAACCAACAAATTAAGTACATGGCAACAACCTGCAAAAACTGCGACAACGAGTTCGAGGGCAAATTCTGCAACGAGTGCGGACAATCGGCAATGACCCACCGCCTTAATATCAAATTCCTCTGGCACGACATCCAGCACGGGCTTTTTCATTTCGACAAAGGAATCATCTTTTCGCTCAAACAACTGTGTATAAAACCCGGGATAACCATAAACGAATACATGGCCGGAAAAAGAGTGGGACATTTCAAACCGCTGTCACTGGTGGTTGTACTGGCAACGGTATACGGCTTGCTGAAACATTTCTTTGTGCACAACGAAGAGCTGGCCGGCAAGGTAATCATCAACGGCTCCACCGTAAGCACCGCCACAATAAATACCATCATCGAATGGGTTAATGGCCATAATGCTATCATGGCGCTCCTCGTTATTCCACTCTACGCGCTGGCATCGTTCCTGGCTTACCGCGAACAAGGGTATAATTATGCAGAACATCTGGTGTTGAATGCCTACACCAGCAGCCTCCGCCTTTTGGTCACGCTCGTTACCTTTCCACTCACCCTGCTCACGCAGCATAAAACCGGGAGCGACCTGGTCGACAAAATAACAACCGTGTTGGAGGTGGCCGTCACCCTGTGGTGTTTCATCCAGTTTTTCAACAACCTGAAATGGCATCAGTCATTAAAGAAACTGGCCGTTATGTATTTGATCTTTTTCGGGGAAATGATTGTGATCGGAACTATCGCCGTAGCCATAATTATCACTTTCATCTACCCCATTAAACTATAAAAGCCCGGCAAGGCCCAACAAACTGCATCCCGAATACGTTTAGCACTGTGTGATATTTTTAGTTCAAACCATAATTCAATTAATATTGAATTGTGGCAGTTTGCTGACGAGTGACCTCGTCCGGTGAACTGAAAAACAAGTGAAGAAAGCGTAAAAATACCCACTGTCTGACGACCGCAGGGAGGAGTTTGGGAATTTTAGCTTTCTGAGCGCCGGTTTTTCGAGTGAAGCGGACGTAGTCTTGATTTTTTTGCTTACTTTTTGTATTAAGACAAAAAGTAAGTCGGGGTTTGGGGCGGAAGCCCCGGTAAATGAAAACAACTTTTTTATAAATCACCACGAATTAACGCAATATGTTTACACTGGAACAAATAAAAGCCGCACACGCCAAGGTAAAAAGTGGCGCCGATTTTCCGGCCTATGTGCAGGAACTCATCCGGCTGGGAGTAAAAAGTTATGATACCTTCGTGTCCGACGGGCATGCCGTGTATAAAGGCGAAAACGATTATCAAGAGGTCTCGGCAGCCAAATACGAAACACTGGCCGTTGCCAACAACAGTAATGTGGATGCATTCAAACACAAACTGAAAATCCATCAACAAGGACAAACCGACTACCTGACTTTTTGCCACGATGCAGCCGAAGCCGGCGTTGAAAAATGGACCGTAGATATGCAGCAAATGACCTGCATCTACTATGACAAGGCAGGCAATAGCCTGGTGGCCGAAACAATTCCCGGAACGTAACATAAAAACACGAGCATTAAAAACAAAAAAACACACGAACTGCACCCCAAAAGTTGGATAAAAACTTTTGGGGTGTTTCTTTATCTATAAAAAGCAAGAAGAGGGTGTCTCAATGATCATCCCAATCTGTTTTTCAACCTCACCGCCGGGGAATTGTATTATAAAATAAACACTTCGCCCCCGGCACACTAAATAGTTCGAAAAGATTGAACAACATTGGTTTATTTCTGTTTCACCCATATTATTCAAAACAAGAAGCCAGGGTCGATACAGTATTATTTTTATGAAACTAAACCTTTCAAAATTCATTGCCAGTGAATAAATTGAAGCTATGATTGATTTCCATGCAGCCAACAGTTTTTGAATAATAAAGTTGATGAAGGCACTGCTATAAGATATTGGATGGTTTCCAGCTACTGGAGTGCCTTCGGGTGAGGCATTTATTAATCGTAAAAAAAAACAGTAGTATTATGAAAACAGTTAGAATTCATGAGTATGGGAACGCAGATGTACTTCGGTTGGAAGATATACCCGTCCCCACCATTGCAGCCGATGAACTACTGGTCAGGATTCACGCCGCATCGGTAAATCCCTTGGATTGGAAATTACGCGAAGGCTATATGAAAAATATGCACCATAGCTTACCGCTGACATTGGGATGCGATTTTTCGGGAACCATTGAAAAAATGGGAAGTGCAGTAAAAGGGTTTAGAATTGGCGATGATGTTTACTGCCGGCCGGCCGTCGAACGCGATGGATCGTATGCCGAATATATTGAAGTAAAAGCAAATGAAGTGGCTATTATGCCAAAATCAATTACCTATGACGAAGCAGCCGCCATTCCACTGGCTGGAATTACCGCTTGGGAAACACTGATAAACAAAGCCAAAATCAAAAAAGGGCAACGCGTACTGATTCTGGCCGCTTCGGGTGGAGTCGGGTCGCTGGCCGTACAAATTGCAAAAGCCAGAGGCTGCTATGTAATTGGGACTACCTCCAAAGTAAATGTTGACTTTGTCAGAAACCTGGGTGCCAATGAAGTTATCGATTACCTGAGCCAGGATTTCAGCGAACGGCTTACCGACATTGATGTTGTATTGGACACCATTGGAGGTACCGTTCAGGAAAAAGCATTTAAAGTGCTGAGACGGGGTGGCATATTAGTGTCAACTGCCGGCCAGCCAAACGAAGAACTGGGCATCAAGTATGGAGTAACCTGCGAAAGCGTTTTTATCGGACCAAACGCATACATCCTGAATGAACTCAGGAACATGATTGATGATGGCCAGGTAAGGCCAGTTGTGGATAAAGTATTCCGGCTGGAAGACGTAAAACAAGCCCAAAACTACAGCCAATCCGGGAAAGCCCGGGGTAAAATTGTACTGGAAATTGCCAGTTAAATGCATTTTAAATCTCAAGAAATGCCTGCTTCAGGCCAACGGCGCGGCTACCGTTGGCTTTAGGCGTTTATCTGATAAAACCCTGCGAATTAAAATTGAATAATATGGAAAAAACAAAACAACAACTGACCGGCATCCATTCCGATACCGTTTCACAACATGACCAGTCTGAGTTTATTCCCGTTGTTGTAGAGCAAACCTTCAATGCTCCGGTTAGTAAAATATGGAAAGCCATTACCGATGAAAACCAGATGAAAGAATGGTATTTCGAAACAATGGATACATTCAAACCCGAAGTTGGATTTGAAACCGAGTTCAATGTGCATGCTCACGACCGGGATTACCTGCACAAATGGAAAGTAACCGAAGTGAAACCGGAGAAAAAAATCACGTACATCTGGACATTTGGTGGTTATGATGGCGAATGGGCTGTCACCTTCGGACTCACAACCGAAAATTGCAAAACCAAACTAACACTTACAGCTGTAGGCATTGAAAGCTTTCCGCGCGATAACCCGGACTTTTCGAGAGAAAGCTGCACCGGGGGCTGGAATCATTTTATCCGCCACCGCTTAAAAGAATTTGTAGATAAAGAATAATAAAGCCATCAATAAAAGAGAACCAATGAACAGAATTGCTGTATTAGGAACCGGTAATGTTGGTGACACGGTCGGTTCAAAATTAATTGAGTTAGGATATTCGGTACTAATGGGTTCCAGGACCCAAAACAACGAGAAAGCACTGGCATTCGTGGCAAAACACAACGACAAGGCTTGTGCAGGTACTTTTGCCGACGCTGCTGAATACGGGGAGATTATTTTCAACTGTACAAAAGGCTTGGCATCCCTTGAAGCACTCCACATGGCCGGAGAAGACAATTTGAAAGATAAAATAATTGTGGATCTTGCCAATCCACTGGATTTCTCGAATGGAATGCCACCCACACTCTCCGTTTGCAATTCAAATTCTTTAGGTGAAGAAATTCAGAAAGCTTTCCCTTCGGCTAAAGTAGTAAAAGCATTAAATACAATCTGGTGCGGAGTTATGGTCAACCCGGGTATGATAAACAACGGCGACCACAATACTTTTCTCAGCGGAAATGACGCTGCAGCGAAAGAAAAAGTGAAGGAAATCCTAATTGCTTTTGGTTGGAAAGAAAGCAACATCCTGGACCTGGGCGACATTACCACAGCCAGAGGTACTGAAATGTACCTGGCTTTATGGGTACGCATCATGGGAGCAACCAATTCAGGGGCATTTAATCTCAAAATTGTCCGTTGACACAGCTGGCTAATCCATTATTGTACAAAAAGAAAGTGCCTGCAAATTGCAGGCACTTCTTATTTTATTCCCAATTCAAAATCACCTTGCCGCATTCGCCGCTTTCCATTACGTCGAAACCTTGCTGGAAATCATCTATCCCGAATCGGTGCGTGATAACCGGGGTAAGGTCGATGCCGGTAATCAGCATTTGCTCCATTTGGTACCAGGTTTCCCACATTTCGCGTCCGTAAATTCCTTTCAAAGTCAATGCTTTGAAAATAATCTTATCCCACTGCACGGTAGTGGTGTTCGGAAGAATCCCCAACAAGGCAATCTTCGAACCGTTATACATATTCTCAATCATGCTCTCGAAAGCAATGGGCGATCCCGACATCTCCAATCCGATATCAAAACCATGCATGTGCAAACTCTTGACAGCATCTTCTATCGTTTCACCCTTGCGCGGATTGATCGTCATGGTGGCACCCATTTTCCGGGCAATGTCCAGGCGGTAGTCGCTCAAGTCAGAAACCACAATATTGCGTGCCCCGGCAAACCGGCAAATAGCCGTTGCCATGATTCCTATCAGTCCGGCGCCGGTAATCAGCACATCCTCACCAATCATCGGAAATGACAAAGCAGTGTGGGTAGCATTGCCAAACGGATCCATGATAGAAGCAACTTCATCAGAGATGCGCGCATCAACATGCACTACATTCTGAGCCGGAAGCGACAAGTATTGGGCAAAAGCACCATCGCGGTTTACCCCCACTCCCACGGAATTTTCGCATACATGCAGTTTGCCCCGGCGACAATTCCGGCAGTGTCCGCAGGCAATATGCCCCTCGCCGGTTACCCGGTCGCCAATACGGATATTGCGCACACCATGCCCTTTATCCACCACCACACCCACATATTCGTGGCCAATCGTCATCGGGGTTTTAATGGTTCGTTGCGACCAGTCGTCCCACTTGTATATATGCAAATCGGTGCCACAGATGGCCGTTTTCTTTATCTGAATCAATACGTCGTTAACGCCCACATGCGGCATGGGTACATCTTCCATCCAAATCCCTTTTTCGGGACGAAGTTTTACGAGTGCTTTCATTTACAATTAGTTTATAAAGTTAGAAAGTATATAAAGTTAGAAAGTATATAAAGTTAGAAAGTTGAAAAGTTAGATAGCCGACTCACCCTGTCTGAATAACAATAAATAACGCCAAAGGCTAATATCATTGAATAACATTGAACTCTTTTCCTACCTTGGTAAATGCAGCAATACACTTGTCCAAATGCTCTTGCTCATGCGCCGCCGAAATCTGAACGCGGATGCGCGCCTGGTCTTTTGGCACAACCGGAAAATAAAACCCGGTTACATAAATGCCTTCATCAAGCAAGCGGGTTGCCACGTCTTGCGACAGCTTGGCATCATACAACATCACTGCACAAATAGCCGATTCGGTAGGCTTGATATCAAATCCGGCAGCTTTCATCCGTTCCACAAAATAAGCCGTGTTCCGATGCAGTTTATCTTGCAATTCGTTGGTCTCGTCCATCATCTCGAACATCTTGATTCCGGCAGCCGCCACCATCGGCGGAATGGAATTGGAAAACAAATACGGGCGTGAACGTTGGCGAAGCAGGTCGATAATTTCCCTTTTACCGGTAGTGAATCCACCTATTGCACCACCAAAAGCCTTGCCGAGTGTCCCGGTAATGATTTCAATTTTGCCGCGCAGGTTGTAGCGTTCGGTTACACCCCGTCCGGTTTCACCCACTACGCCTGCCGAGTGAGACTCATCTACCATCACCATAGCGCTGTATTTTTCGGCCAATTCATAGATCTTATCCAACGGGGCTACATTGCCATCCATCGAAAATACCCCATCAGTCACAATCAACCGGAAGCGTTGCGCCTGGGCTTTTTTCAATTGTTCTTCCAACTCCTGCATATCCGCGTTGGCATAGCGATACCGTTGCGCCTTGCAAAGCCGGACGCCATCAATAATGGAAGCATGATTCAATGCATCCGAAATGATTGCATCCTCTTCGTTCAACAATGGTTCGAAAACACCCCCGTTGGCATCAAAGCAAGCAGCATACAAAATGGTATCTTCCGTTCCGAAAAAGCGGGCTATGGAAGCTTCCAGTTGTTTATGAATGTCCTGCGTTCCACAAATAAACCGCACCGACGAAACACCATAACCATGTGTATCCAGGCCATTTTTGGCAGCTTCTTTCAACGCCGGATGGTTTGACAAGCCCAGATAATTATTGGCACAAAAGTTCAACACTTCTTTTCCATCGGCCACCCGAATCACAGCACTCTGAGGCGAAACAATGACACGTTCTTTTTTGTATAAACCGGCCTGTTCAATATTGGCCAATTCCGTTTGCAAATGCGATTTAAATTCCTGATACATAACAATCAATTCTAAATTAATAATGCATGATTCCTGATTCACCGATTAAAGATGACTACCTTTAATTTGCGTGGAAACAAAAGTAATAAAATAACTAAATAATTATCCAGAAACAAATAATATTCTGACTCTGAAACTCACATTAATTCAAATAAAGCAAAACAAAAAAGGCTACCTTCGTTTTTAAACGAAAATAGCCTCAAATAATGAATAATTGATAGTTCAGATTTTCAATTTCTGAATTTTAGAATGAAACGTGAGTTTGTACACAAAAGGATAAATCTGGCAGGCAACACAATAGCCAAAGGCCGATTCCAGAAAAGCACAAGCCCCAAAAACGCCCGTTAGAACAATGGATAAATTATTCAGTCCTGACAAATAAGATAAGAGGATCGCCAAATTAAAGACGACACCAATACGTGCTGCAAAAATCTTTGGCCCAGCATTAATCAACAATGGTTTTAGCGACAATAATCTGGCAACATTCCGTGACAAATAAGCCAACGGACTGAATCGTGAGTAATTTCCCGAGCGGAGTGCAAAATCTACGAACAGAAACAAGATCGGCAATATACTTCCTGTCAAGAAAAACAGGACAAGAAATAATACGGTGAATCCACCATTCAAGCGGGCAACGTGTTCATCAATTCTCCTATCGGATATGGGGCAAAATGCAGTAGTTTTCATAACATTCAATCTTTATATTTTATGATACAAAGATATTGGTTCAAAAACCTCAATACAATACCATTAATGCCGTATTTTATATACCATAAACAGGGTATATGGCTCATGTAAAATCGACAAAATAAAACTTCCTGTCCAAATTCGGTTGATTTGAACAGGAAGTTTCCTAAGGTATTACAGTCCGGCACTATTCTTTTTCTATCTTCTTGATAAAAGTTCCTTTCTTAGTCGCTATTTTGGCCAAATAAGTTCCCTTGGGCAATGAATTCAGGTTCACAGTTTGAATATTTGATTTCAGAATACATTTTCCAGCCAGCGTATAAATGTCAATTCCTTGCACGTCAAAGCCCGTCACATAAATTGTTGAACTGGTAGGATTCGGATAAACAGTGTACAGTTTTTCCAGTTGAACTTCATCAATCCCGGTAGCTGTCGGTGTCCATTGAATGGAAATATTCGAAAAATTAGTCAATGCAGCAGGACTCAATGTAACGGCATTCGGCCCTTTGGCAAAAGTATAGGACGTAAATGGCCCCTGAACGGCATCATCTGTCAATTCTATCCAAACCGTGTAATTTCCATCTGGAACAACCACCCTTGATACATCTGTGCCATTCCACGTACAATTACGAACACCATATGCAGCCTGGGTAGCGCCAGTTGTTGCATCAACAACATTATAAGTACTGGTTGCAGCTTTCCATTTATAAAGATCTCCCTTTCGTGTTGCTGCCAGTGCCAATAAAGTTTTCACAAATGCCCCATTACTATCAACAATCCAGATTGCCACAATATTCTTTGGCGAATATCCATTTAAAGACCCTTGAAGGGTATTAACACTAACAGTCAAAGTCCCTGTTGTCGAAACATTAGGAGCTTGGGTCTGAGCATAAGCCATTACTACGAATGACAATAAAAAGGAAATTGCGATAAAACACTTTTTCATAAAATGAATTTTTAAAAGTTATCTCTGGGCAAAAAGATCAAAACAATTATTTACAGACAATTAAATCCAAAATCTGGTTTCGCAAGTGGTTCAGCAATTAATCAAAAGTGGAGTAATAATAAATCCAGATTTAATTCAAACAGAATAAATTAGTTTTTGTTTATTTCACGTTAAGAACAACCTTACATTAACAAAAACTAAATAAACAGTTTCTCTAAAAAAGTTTTTTTGCACATCGGAGTAAAAAGTGTACTTTTGTGCTTCTAATCATAGCTTATGACAAAAGACAATATGGTGTTACGCACCGAGCATTTATTCAAAAAATACGGCAAACGCACAGTAGTTAATGACGTATCCATCAACGTAAAGCAAGGAGAAATTGTTGGATTATTAGGTCCTAACGGTGCAGGAAAAACAACTACTTTCTATATGACTACCGGTTTGGTTACTCCAAATTCCGGCAAAATTTTTCTGAACGATGTTGAAATAACAAAATATCCGGTGTACCGGCGAGCTCAAAGCGGTATTGGCTATCTGGCTCAGGAAGCCTCCGTTTTCAGGAAAATGACGGTGGAAGACAATATCAAATCTGTTCTGGAAATGACCAAATTCAGTAAAGCCGATCAGAAAATTAAGCTCGAAACATTAATTGCCGAATTTAATCTGGAGCATGTCCGTACCAACATTGGCGACAGGCTCTCAGGTGGCGAGCGCCGCCGGACAGAAATTGCCCGTTGCCTGGCTATCGAACCCCGGTTTATTATGCTCGACGAACCTTTTGCCGGTGTCGATCCAATTGCCGTTCAGGATATCCAGGACATTGTCTGGAAATTGAAAGACAAAAATATCGGTATCCTCATTACCGACCACAATGTTGACGAAACACTGACCATCACCGACCGGGCTTACTTATTATTTGAAGGAAGAATTCTGTTTCAGGGAACATCCAAAGAATTGGCCGACAATCCGGTTGTTCGCGAAAAATACCTCGGAAGAGACTTCAAGTTGAAAGAAAAGACAAGAATCTAATATTCCGTTCGATGAGTGACTCAAGAGTAATCGTTGTTGATGAAAATATCCGGTTGAAAGAAATTGGGCTGGAAGATGCGGAAGCAATTTTCAACACTATAATCAACGAACGCGATTACCTCAAGAAATGGCTTCCATTTGTTGAACTTACACGGGAAATCTCATATACCCGAAATTTTATTGAAAGCTACCTGAACTCTGACAAGCAAGATCTTACCTGCGCTATTTATTATCAAAATCTGTTTGTCGGATTAATCGGGCTCAAAGATACTGATTCAGCAAATAAAAAAACAGAAATTGGTTATTGGCTATCAGAAGCATTTCAGCACAAAGGAATCATCACATCTTCCTGTAAAACATTGATCAACTTAGCCTTTGACAAGATGAATATTAACCGTATTCAAATAAAAGTGGCTAAAGGCAACCTCAAAAGCCAACGTATTCCAAAAAGATTAGGATTTAAGCGGGAAGGTGTTGAACGAGCCGGTGAACTTCATAGCCGTGGTTTTGTTGATTTAGTCATATTCAGCCTATTGAAGGCTGACAGATAAAATTCACATGCAAAAAGCAACTATCACGATATTAGGCTGTGGGTCTGCCATGCCAACCCGAAAAAATTTTCCTAGCTCACAATTATTAGAAATCAGAGACAAGCAGTATCTGATTGATTGCGGGGAAGGAACACAAATCCGGATGGGTCAGATGGGCGTAAAAACCAATCGTCTCGGGCATATCTTTATTTCGCATCTTCATGGTGACCATTGCTTTGGATTAATGGGACTTATCTCCACATTTGGGATGTTGAACCGCACGGCCGAACTCCATATCCATGCTCAACCCGATTTGGAAAAAATAATGCAACCCCAACTTCATTATTTCTGCGCAGACCTGCCTTTTAAAGTCATTTTCCATAATATCAATCCCAGAAAAAACGAACTGATTTTTGAAGATCGATCTATTCAGGTTTTCTCTATCCCGCTAAAACATAGGGTTCCCTGTTGTGGCTTTTTATTCGAAGAAAAACCACGCGACAGACATATCATTCGTGAAATGATTGACTTCTATCAAATTCCAACCTGGAGAATTCCGAAGATAAAACAAGGCGAAGATTTTGAAACCGAAGAAGGAGAAATAATACCAAACGATCAATTGACCAAAGCCGGCAATCCTCCAAAACGTTTTGCATATTGTTCAGACACGGCGTATTCCGAGAAAATCATCCCGATCATCAAAGATGTGGATTGCCTTTATCACGAAGCTACATTTATGGAGGATGAACAAATCCGTTCCAGACAAACCGAACATTCCACTGCCCGGCAGGCCGGAACTATTGCCTCAAAAGCCAATGTAAAAAAACTCATTATCGGACATTATTCCGCCCGCTACATGAATCAAAACGAATTGCTCAATGAAGCAAAAGCCGTCTTTGAAAACAGTGTTTTGGGGGAAGACATGACTGTTTATGAAATCTGATGGAATGATATGTCAATGTGATAATATGCTGATATATTATCATATAAATTCAAAACATTCAATCTAAATTTAGAGTGTTAATCCCACATCTTTTGTCTTGAATCTTGAGTCTTGGTTCTTATCCATCTTGTCAACACATATCTGCTCCCGGTTTACCAATTTTAGCCAATCCACCTAAAGAAGTCTCCTTATAAAGGCTTGGCAGATCCTTTCCTGTCAATCTCATTGTTTCCACCACTTTATCAAAACTGATAATATGTTTTCCGTCTGAAAGCATCGAAGCCAGATTTGCGTCTAAAGCGCGAAGTGCTGCAAATGAATTTCGTTCAATGCATGGAATCTGAACTAATCCGCAAACCGGATCGCAGGTCAATCCCAGGTGATGCTCCAACCCCATTTCGGCAGCATATTCAATTTGCTGCGGACTGCCCCCAAAAGCTTGGTTGGAAGCTGCTGCAGCCATTGCACAAGCTGAACCAATCTCACCCTGGCAACCAACCTCAGCACCCGAAATTGAAGCGTTTACCTTAATTACATTGCCAAACAAACCAGCAGTTGCCAAAGCCTGAAGTATATTTTTATCCGAGAACTCGTGATAGTTTTTCAGATGAAATAAGATAGCCGGTAAAACGCCTGCCGACCCACAAGTTGGGGCTGTTACCACTTTTGCTCCACTTGCGTTTTGTTCTGCAACAGCCAGCGCATAAGACATTATCAAACAACGATTCTGCAGACTAACTTTATAACTCTTGGCTTTAACCCAAAACGAAGCTGCCTTACGACGCAGTTTCAACTCGCCTGGCAAAACGCCATCATTATCCAATCCATCCAAAACAGATTGCTGCATAGTTCTCCAAACCTCGTTCAGATAATCCCATATATCCGATTCTTCATGATCCTGAACATATTCCCAATAGGTTTTACCTTCACTTTCTACCAAGGGAAGTATTTCGGAAAGTGTACGCTGTTCGTAAATATGTTTTTCCGTCAAATACGAATTTTCATCAGCAATTTTGCCCCCACCAATGCTATAAACAAGCCAGTCTTTTATGAGATTACCATTAGCATCATAGGCTTCGAACTTCATTCCATTGGTATGAAATGGAAAAACGATTTCAGGAAACCAACCAAAATCAACCGGAACCGGCGCAAAAGTATCAGCAATAGCTTTGTCAGTAAAATGTCCCTTGCCTGTAGCTGCCAGACTCCCATACAAATTTACTTTATACGAAGTCGCTTCGGGCGTTTCACGCTTAAATTGTTCTGCAGCCAGTTTTGGACCCATGGTATGACTGCTTGAAGGTCCATGTCCTATTCTAAAAATTGATTTTATACTTTCCATATAATTCCATTATCGTTGAATTCGCATCAACATATATTCCGTATCATTATACACAAATATACAGCTATTATTTCTTATTAATTTGACGAATATAAAAAAAGACGGAAAAATCCCGTCTTTACTTTATAATACATTATCAATAACCAATTTATCTAAACCTTCGGATAAGTCTTCTGATTGAACACACAATCTTATATCCAATCATAAATCCATCTACTAAATTCAGACTCTTTTTTATTGACCCAAAAATGTACGACGACATTGAAGCCGGCGAAAATAACTTTTGGCTTGAAGAAGTGATCAGCAGTTTTTGATTTTGAATTTGTTGCTTTAATTCCAATTTACGCAGCATCAATTCTTCCAAACCTGTTTCTTTTTTCTTTGACGTTGAAGTCGGAACAATCTCCATATTTATTGGTTTTTAGTCAAAAATAAATCCGTAAGGAATCTGGCCAGCGGACTGACAACTAATCGTTTGCGAAGCAGCACCAAAAACACTATTAACACAGCATAAACAACCGAAATTATGCCAAAACTCATGCTTAAACTCCCAACCAATGGTTCTACAGCGTATGCAATTGAGAAAAACAAGTAAAACAAAGCTATGATTACCAAAACTATAATCAGGCCAATAACAAGCAAAGTAGACAACAGAATTGTCAGTTTTTCGACAAATTCCACTTTTACATATTCGGTTTGTAAAAGAACATACTTCTTTACATCGTCGTAAAGTTGCTGAAAATTTTCAACCGGCTCTTGGGTATTAATCATTGCATTACGAGTTTAATGAATCACTTTTCTTCGGTGCTTACTTGCGATTTGATTTCATCTACCAAATCTTCCATATCATCTTTGCTCAATTTAATTCCGCGCTTTTCAAGTGCTTCCATAATCTTTTTGCGTGTTTCATCACCGCTTTCGGGAGCAAACAATAAACCTAATGCGCCACCAACAATTGCGCCACCTAAAAATGCGGCAATAAGACCAACTGAATTTTTCATAACATTTTGTTTTTTAATTTATTATAATAGATTTGCCTCACAAGAAAACGAAACGACTATAATCAAATAATAATCATTCACTTAGTTAGAACAAAAATAAAAAAAATTAGTTCATTGATTAATCCAGATTATATCCGAAGCCACGAAGTTTAGTGTCTTTGTTTCGCCAATCTTTTTCGACCTTTACAAATAACTCCAGGAAAACCTTTTTATCAAAAAACACTTCCATATCTTTCCGCGCTTCCGTCCCTACCTTTTTGAGAGATTTGCCACCATGACCGATCAGAATTCCTTTTTGAGAATCACGCTCGGCATAAATGACAGCATTGATACAAATCAACCGTTCCTCTTCTTGAAATTGTTCCACTTCCACTTCCACCGAGTAGGGAATTTCTTTTTCGTAATTCATCAAGATTTTCTCCCGAATAATTTCAGTAACAAAAAATCGAGCCGGTTTATCGGTCAATTGATCTTTATCAAAAAACGGAGGTGATTCTGGCAAAAGGTCTTTAATACGGCTAAACAAAGCATCAATATTAAATTTCTCCAAAGCTGAAACTGGATAAATTTCGGCACGTGGCAATAATTCCTTCCATTTTTCTACCAGAAGAACCAATTTTTCTTCATCAATCAAGTCTATTTTATTTACAATAAGCAAAAGTGGAGCTGAATTCAATTTCACCTTTTCTACAAAATCTTCGTTTTTCTCGTACGAATCAAAAACATCAGTCACATAAAGCAATACATCGGCATCCGACAATGCCGAACGAGAAAAATTCAGCATCGATTCCTGAAGTCTGTAATTTGGTTTCAAAACACCGGGAGTATCTGAATACACAATTTGAAAATCATCACCATTTACAATTCCTAAAATTCGATGACGTGTGGTCTGAGCTTTTGAAGTTATAATGGAGATTCTCTCACCCACTAAAGCGTTCATTAAGGTTGATTTACCTACATTAGGGTTACCTACAATATTTACAAAACCTGATTTATGCATTATCTTAAAATTACGAGTTAAAAGTAAAAAGCTAAAGGTTCTAATTATTTATAATTCTAAAAACCATTCCATTTTGTACTAAGTTTGCAAAGATACAATAATTTATGCAGATCTAAAATCAAAGATTTGATTCATACTTTTTTAGTATATTTGACGTTTCAACAGACAGATCATTCAAATACAATCCGTTCCTTTTTTTATGCTAAATATCAGCAGATTATATGAAGTACCCCAGCGCCTGAAACTCATTTTCATTGTTTTGGCTATTGGTATTGTATCTGTTTCAACCTTATTTACCAATCGTTTAGCAAATTCATTGGCATTGGAGGAACGGAAAAAGGTTGAAATCTGGGCTGAGGCCATACGACAATCAAATCTGGCTGATGAAAATACAAATTTAGACCTGATAATAAAGATCATAGAAGGAAACACTACTATTCCCATCATTTACACCGACGCTAACAATCAGGTCATCTTCACCCGAAATCTGGATGAACCTAAGGCAAATATCTCTGATTTCTACAAAACTGAAATAGCTAAATTCAAAGAAAAGAAAACGCCAATAGAACTGAAATTTGACGGTTCAAAGCAATATCTATATTATGATGATTCCCTATTTCTCAAACAATTATATTATTTTCCTTATGTCCAGTTTGCCATTATCATCACATTTATACTAGTCGCATTCTTTGCATTCTCCGGAACAAAGAAAGCTGAACAAAACCAAGTTTGGGTAGGACTTTCCAAAGAAACGGCTCATCAACTTGGTACTCCCATCTCTTCACTCTTGGCCTGGGTGGACCTGCTCAGAATGCGACATCAGAATGACAATTTAATTGGCGAAATGGAAAAAGACGTCAACCGCCTGAGAATTATTGCAGAACGTTTTTCAAAAATTGGATCCAAGCCTGATCTGCAAATCGTAAGTTTAAATGAAACACTACTAAACGCCGTTCAATACATGAGCAAGCGATCGTCTCAAAAAGTAGCAATCCAATGCCATTTCCCTGAAAATGAGCAAGTGTTTATCAAACTAAACGTGCCACTTTTTGAATGGGTTATTGAAAACCTCTGCAAGAATGCCATTGATGCCATGGACGGAATTGGCAAGATTGACATCAACATTAATCAAAAGACAGATGATATTTATATCGATGTGAAAGATACTGGCAAAGGAATTGACCGACGCAAATTCAAAATGGTATTTACACCCGGATTTACAACAAAAAAAAGAGGCTGGGGCTTGGGGCTTTCGTTGGCAAAACGAATTATTGAAGAATATCATGGAGGCAAAATATTTGTGAAACAATCAGAATTAAATGTTGGTACCGTATTTAGAATTGTTCTGAAAACAAATTAAGAGCTAAAGATTAGCGAAAATAGAACCTCAAAAAATGACTAATTTAATCATCAGGCATTCAAGACATGCCATCAAATGATTATTTCAAATAAATTTGATAAAATAAAAAAGAAAGTATTTCGTAATAGAACATATTTTTGTACCTTTGCGCGGTTTTAAATGTCAAGTGAATAATGTCTAAGTTCGAGTTATATAATGTAGTATTAAAGGATATTAACAATGAAACCCGTGTAATTGAGTTTGAGCTCGATGATGCGTATTTCAAAAAGATTGATAGTCCTGAAGTACAAAGAGGAAATGTGAAAGCAAAAGTCAGCGTTCAAAAAAAGCTGAGCACTTTTGATATACAATTTGTACTCGATGGTTCTATTATCATCCCCTGCGATCGCTGCCTGGATGACATGGAACAACCTATCCACTATAAGGAAAAACTTCAAGTCAAATTTGGAGACAAGTTTGCAGAAGAAGACGAAATTGTCATTGTTCCAGAATCGGAAGGAGCTATTAATGTAGCTTGGTTTCTATATGAATTTATCGTACTGAACATTCCAATAAAACACGTACATGCAACCGGCGAATGCAACAAAACAATGGTTGTCAAGCTAAAAAAACATATTACCCGTCAGAAAGATGATACCGATGAAGACAATTCATCACTTGATTTCGATGACGATGATGACTTTACAACAGAGGAAATTCAAACAGACCCGAGATGGGACGGTTTGCAGAATATAACAGAAAACAATTAAATAAACAACTAAGATGGCACATCCTAAGAGAAAGATTTCGAAACAAAGAGCAAGAAAAAGAAGAACGCACTATAAAGCAGAAGCTCCAACATTAGCAGTATGTTCAAATTGCGGTGCTGCTCATATTTATCATACTGTTTGTGGCGAATGTGGTTACTACAGAGGTAAATTGGCAATCGAAAAATTGGCAACAGTTTAATAACGACATCATTGTCTAAAATATTTTTATTAATCAATCGAGCTCTAAATTCATCTTTTAGGGCTTGATTTTTATATACTTAACAATTACAACATGTCTAGTATCAGAGCAGTTATTACAGGCGTAGGCGGCTATGTCCCAGAATACATTCTTAATAACGAAGAGCTTAGCACCATGATGGATACCAACGACGAATGGATAACAACTCGTGTTGGAATTAAAGAACGTCGTATTTTAAAAGAAGAAAATATTGGCACGTCTTTTTTAGCAGCGAAAGCTATTGAGGATTTATTTGCCAAAACCGGAACAAAACCAGAAGAGATTGACCTAGTCATTTGCGGAACCACCACCGCCGATCACATTTTTCCCTCATGTGCATCGATGGCTGCAGAAAAAGTAGGAATTAAAAATGCTTTGGCTTTCGATCTACAAGCTGCTTGTTCAGGCTTTATCGTTTCACTTACTACGGGTGCAAGTTTCATTGAATCAGGTCGATATAAAAAAATATTGGTTCTTGGAGCAGAAAAAATGTCTTCAATTACCGACTATAGTGATCGCACAACCGCACCTTTATTTGGAGATGGAGCTGGCGTAGTAATGCTTGAACCAACTACAGAAGAATACGGTGTAATAGATTCATTATTACGTACCGATGGAATTGGAATGAAGCATCTTCATATCAAAGCTGGAGGATCAGCTATTCCTGCCAGCCACGAAACTATTGATAAGAAACAACATTACACGTATCAAGAAGGTGCATATGTATTTAAGCATGCAGTGACTAATATGGCTGAAATTTCAGCTGATATTATGGATAAAAATAATCTTACAAAAGATGATGTTGCATGGGTAATTCCTCATCAGGCTAATTTAAGAATCATAGATGCTGTCGTTCAACGCACTGGTGTTGAATATGAAAAAGTAATCATTAATATTGATCATTTTGGAAACACTTCAGCAGCAAGCATTCCACTGGGAATATGGGAAGCGCAAAACAAATTCAAGAAAGGCGACAATATCATTCTGACAGCTTTTGGGGCTGGATTTACTTGGGGGGCCGTATATCTTAAATGGGGATATTAATCCTGCAACAATCAGAATGTTAAATTAACACAAATAAAAAAGACTAAATTATTTAAATTTAGTCTTTTTTATTTGATCTATTTTTCAAACAACTTCATTTAATCTTTCGTTCGCAATTTGGTAAAACTCTTCGTTTAATTCATAACCAATAAATCTGCGATTCAACATTTTTGCTGCAACAGCCGTACTGCCTGAACCCATAAACGGATCGAGAACCAAATCTCCTTCATTGCTACTGATCTCAATAAAAGGAATGCAAACTCTCAAAGGCTTCTGGGTTTTATGCTTAGTGCGCTCTTTACCCATACAAATTGGCGCCTGAATAAAATTATGCATCTCATTGACATGCTTATGATTCCATGTTTTGGGCGAACCTTTAGAAAAATGAACCAACATTTCCATGCTATTAGCATACATCTTTCGTGTATGAATAGCCGGAAATGGATTTGTTTTATGCCAATGAATCACTTTCCTGAATTGAAACCCGACTTCTTCGACCATTCGGTTAAGGTACGAAACAAAGTCATCACCACACCACAAATACCCACTGGCTCCGGGCTTACAAACACGAAAACACTCAGCCAATACCTCTCGCATGAATTGAAGATATTCTTCCTCCGACTTAAATTCGTCGAAATCAAACTCAATGACTACATCTTTATGATTTCTTAAACCCTGTACATTCTGAGCACGATATTGATAATAAGGTGGATCTGTGAAGATTAAATCAACATATTCGTCGGGAAGATGCTTAAGTCCATCCATGCACGATTGATGATGAATTCTGTTGATTTCCATTGTAAGAGTATAAAGTTATTGAAATTCATAAGATTGAAAGCCAGCAAAGTATTAGTTCCTTTTATTTTGAAGACTTCCAATTTTCGCTATTATTTCATTCCAGCAAAATACTTGTCAAGTAAATTTTTAGCGGCAATAAACGAGCTCAATTCATTCGAAAGAACTCTTTTTTCGCTATCAACCAACAAGCTCTGAATATCCGGATTATTATAGAAATTTCCCTTAAGTTGCTCGTTAATAGTTTCGTACATCCAATATTTTGATTGCGAGTTACGTTTAACATCAAAATATTCATTCGCTTTTACAAACCGAATATAACGCTCCACCATTTCCCATACTTCAGGAATTCCATTCAGCTCTACTGATGAGCAGGTTATTGCTTCCGGCGACCAGCCTGAATCGTGAGGAGGAAAAAGATGCAGCGCATTCTGATACTGGGTCTTGGCCACCCGAGCTTTATCAAAATTGCTTCCATCGCATTTATTGATAGCAATGCCATCGGCCATTTCCATGATTCCGCGTTTTATTCCTTGCAATTCATCCCCGGTTCCAGCCAACTGAATCAATAGAAAAAAGTCAACCATAGAATGAACAGAAGTCTCTGATTGCCCCACTCCCACCGTTTCAACAAAAATAGTATCAAAACCAGCAGCTTCGCAAAGAATAATGCTTTCACGAGTTTTACGTGCTACGCCACCCAATGAACCCGCCGAAGGAGAAGGACGAATAAACGCATTCTTAGCTACTGAAAGCTCTTCCATACGGGTCTTATCACCCAAAATACTTCCTTTAGACCGCTCGCTACTCGGATCAATAGCTAAAACAGCCAACTTACGACCTTCACGCACCAAATGCATTCCCAATGCTTCAATAAAGGTACTCTTTCCTGCACCCGGAACGCCTGTTATTCCCAAACGAACAGCATTACCTGCATACGGAAGACATTTTTCAATTACTTCCTGAGCTACAGCCTGATGCTCTGGTAATGAACTTTCAACCAACGTAACCGCCTGACTCAGCAGACTGATATCGCCAGCCAAAATACCCTCAACAAATTCGGAAGCTGTAAATTGTTTGCGTTTACGAGCAGGCTGTTTATAGGGATTAACCGTGGGGGCAGATCCCACGCCTTCGCTCACACTCAACCCTTTATAGGACGGATCGTTTTCCGGATGATCGTTATGTTTGTAATGCATATTATAATAGACTTAAAAAGCCAAGAAGTTTCAAAAATCCTGGCTCTTTAAATTTTAAAGTATATTTCTTTATTCTGTATTTTACTTCTGAATCTTCCAACCAACAACTATTATCAAGAAACTATTTTCCGGATCGTTAGTTTGAACTGTAAATGATTTTTTGTATTCTCCCTCAGTTAGATTCTTCGTATCTAGCTTTACTACAATATCGGTAGACTTATTACTTGCAAGGCTGTTCTTCGAAGCGCGAACCATTAATTCCTTATTATTATTAATTATCCTGCGTATCTCAAGAATACTCTGCCCTTTGTTGCCTACTTTCAATTTTCCTGTTTCTTTAGACCCTGCATTAATTGTTCCAAGATCTATTGCCTTTACAGGCATCTCAAGTATCGGTGATTTACGTTTTTGATCCAAAGTCAACTTGCTAAAATCCTCAACAACATTACCTACAATAATTATCTTTGAATCATCCGAAAATTTCTTTACGCCATTCAGACTCAAATAGACATCGTCAGAAACCGGCCCCCACTGGTTGCAGTTTTTCGAATTGAAAGTAAATGTAATTTTACCTTCTTCATTTGGTTTTAGCGTCTCCGGCAAAACCGTAGCAGTCATATAAGCAGGTAGATTGTCGAGCGAAGGTTTAACCGGAACTTTGCTTGTATTTAAAATCTCCAATACCCGGATTTGCATTTTTCCTTTGTCAACATTATTCAACTGAACAACTTTAGCTTTTAGAGAAAGACCTCCTATGTTTACAGGATAAGCTGAATTCTCTCCCGTTTGTTTTGGAATGACTTCTCCGTGGATTGTCAACGTTGTTTGTTCATCAGAAGCATTGCTATACACTGTTATATTCTTTGTAAATCCACCAGGACGACCTGCAGGATTATAGGTAACCGTTATCGTTCCTTTTTTACCCGGTTCAACAGGCTCTTTAGTCCAAACAGGTGTTGTACAACCGCATGAAGCCTGCACTCTGCTCACCACCAAAGGACCGGTTCCCTTATTTACAAAATTGAATACATGTGTAATCTTACCATCCTCTTCTTTTACTTTTCCAAAATCATGCGTTTTTTCCTCAAAGCTGATAACTGCCTTTTGCGACATGGCAACCAACGAAAACAACAGACAAACAAGCAACAAATTATACTTCTTCATACCAATCTAATTATCTAAGATTTTCTAATCTAAAAGTCGTATTCCTGAGCTTATTTTGAAACTTTTACGGCAGTACTCTCAGGTTGTTTTGCAACAGGAATCACTTCACCTTTAATCATCAATACGCATTGTTCTTTAGTATCGTTAGAATAAATCGTTATTGATTTCGTAAACATACCAGGTCTTCCTGATGGATTATATGTAACCGTAATAATACCTTTTTTCCCGACTTCAACAGGCTCTTTAGTCCAGGTTGGAGTAGTACAGCCACATGAAGCTTGCACTCTATTTACCACCAAGGGAGCATCACCTTTATTAGTAAATTCAAACACATAAGTAACATTACCATCTTTTTCATTGATTTTTCCAAAGTCATGTGACTTTACTTCAAAATTAATAACCGGTTTTTGAGCCAAGGCTACCATCGAAAACACCAAGCATACAAGTAGAAAACTATACTTTTTCATATTTATAAATTAATTGATTAATTAAACTACGAATTGCCATCTATTTTTATAGAGACATGCAAAAATATAAAAAATGTCGCTTATTCCTCCGAAATAATTGATATATCTATTTAAATTTAATTAAACAGACAAGTTTGAGAGCATAATGGCAAAATTCAATACGACTTAGAATTAGAAACAATACAGTCCATTATTCAATTAGGTATCGATTAAGGTCTCAAAAAATAGCTACCTTTGCAGCACTAAACATAGCAATAGATGAAATCGCACATTCAAGAACTTGCATCTGAGAACTACAACTATGTGGTTAATTGTTACAGACATATCCATGCTCATCCTGAGCTTTCATTTCAGGAATTTGAAACTGCCCGGTTTATTCAAGCCGAACTGACAAATATGGACATTTCCTTTCGTGCAGATATAGGCGGCACAGGTATCTTGGGAAAAATAGAAGGACGTAACCCAACAAAAAAAATCATTGCTTTGCGGGCCGATATGGATGCCCTTCCTATACGCGAAACTGTAGAAATACCTTATAAATCAACTATTGAGAATGTAATGCACGCTTGTGGGCATGATACTCATACTGCCTGCCTGCTGGGAGCTGCAAAAATTCTGCAAAAACTAAAGAATGATTTTGAAGGAACTATACTATTAATCTTTCAACCAGGCGAAGAAAAAGCACCAGGTGGAGCCCGACTCATGCTCGAAGATAACATTTTCAATGAGTTGGAACCTGAAGTAATACTGGCACAACATGTTTCTGTTGATTTTCCAACCGGAACAATGGGTTTTCTTCCGGGCAAAATTATGGCTTCCGCAGATGAAATTCATGTAAAAATACACGGACAAGGTGGTCACGGCGCTTTACCACATCTGATAAACGATACCGTACTAGCTGCTTCGCAAACAATAGTATCACTTCAGCAAGTCCGAAGCAGACTTTGCCACCCTCTAACCCCCATGGTACTGACTTTCGGCAAACTAATTGCCGATGGAGCTACTAACGTGATTCCACACGAAGTACAACTTTCGGGCACCTTCCGTACTTTTGATGAAAAATGGCGCGTGGAAGCAAAAAACCACATTCGCAAAATCATCACTAAAACCTGTGTAGCCTATGGCTGTATTGCCGAAATCGAAATTCCCGATGGCTACCCTTGTGTAGTAAATAACGAAAAAATTACGTTGCTGGCTCGTAATTTTGCCTCTGAATGGGTTGGCGAGGAAAACATTCGAACACTTGAGACGAGAATGACTTCTGAAGATTTTGGATTTTTCACCCAAAAATACCCTTGCTGTTTCTTCCGGTATGGAGTAAAGGGGAAAATGAATGCAAACACTGGTGGATTACACAGTTCTAATTTTCAGATTGATGAAAAAGCATTGAAAATCGGAATGGGAGGCATGGCTTGGTTAGCCTGGAAATTCATGACCATGTAAATTATTTCGACCCAATGATATAGAAATCGGAAACTAACTCAGTTCATCCTCTTGAGAATAAGGTTCTTTTTCTATCTCATAATGATACACCTTATCGTATAAAGTATCTTTTATCAGCTCAAAATGCGTATTTGCAAAATGGTTATTATTGCTCATTATTAATATTGGCAACAAGAAACCACCATTTTCGTAGGGCGGCTGCGCGTAGCTATGCGACAGAACTGTAAAACCAAGCCTTTCATAAAATTTAATCCGACGAATACTATTGGTATTGTTGGGCATTTCCACTTCTAAGATTATTGGCAATTTAGTCTGTGACAGAATCATTTGCATAGCTTCTGTTCCAATATGTTTACCTCTCAAATATGGAACAACTGCAAAATGCTCTACGTAAAAGAATTGATCGAAAATCCAGTAATTTATAAAACCTACATACTTATCGTCCTGAATCAACGCATAAGCATAAAACCTTTTTTCGTACATTAATTCATACTCAAGCGCACCCCAACTCCTACGTTCGGCAGGAGGAAACGCCAAAGCATACAAATTGAATAAACTATCAAAAAATGGATCAGAAACACTATTAATACGATGAAAATTAAGCATATTTTCTATTTTAAGCTTAGACAAAAAACGACAGCAGCAAACTTTTCAATTCTTAACAAAGAATACTGAAAAATGTTCAATAATATCGGCATTTTGCGTAGACCACTCCATTGCGAAACGATAAAAAAAACGTACTTTTGCGGTCAAATTCAATTAAAGAAATTTTTATATAATCAATATATTAACTAAACAAGAAAAGTATGATTTATTCGCACGAAGTAGAACACATGTGTGTTGTAAAAAAAGGCCCAAATCATGGACCAGCTCCCATACCTGAAGAAGGCAGATGGGTAAAATCGAAAGAAATAAAAGACATTTCAGGTTTAACTCACGGTGTGGGTTGGTGTGCTCCGCAACAAGGCGCATGTAAACTGACTTTGAACGTTAAAGAAGGTATTATCGAAGAAGCTTTAGTTGAAACTATCGGTTGTTCAGGTATGACTCACTCAGCTGCTATGGCTGCAGAAATTCTTACCGGAAAAACTATTCTTGAAGCATTGAATACTGACTTGGTATGTGATGCAATCAACGTAGCGATGCGCGAATTGTTCTTGCAAATCGTTTACGGCCGTACACAATCTGCTTTCTCTGAAGGTGGTTTGCCAATCGGTGCAGGTTTGGAAGATTTAGGTAAAGGCTTGCGCTCGCAAGTTGGAACTACATTCAGCACAAAGAAAAAAGGTGTTCGTTATTTGGAATTAGCCGAAGGTTATATCAGCCGCATGGCATTGGACGAAGACGGTGAAGCTTGCGGATACGAATTCGTACGCGTAGGTCCTATGTTGGACTTAATCAAAAAAGGAGTTGATGCAAACGAAGCATTGAAAAAATCGACCAGCAAATACGGTCGTTTTGATAACGCTGCTAAATATATCGATCCTCGTCACGAGTAGTCTAAACAGTTAATTAATTATCCATCTAACTAAAAACTAAATAATATGTTATTTGAAAGTTATGACCGTCGTATCGATAAGGTAAACGCGGCACTTAATACATACGGTATCAAAGATATCGACGAAGCCAAAGCTATTTGTGACGCTAAAGGCATCGATCCTTACAAGATTTGTGAATCTATCCAAAATATCGCGTTCGAAAACGCAAAATGGGCTTACGTTGTAGGTACTGCTATCGCTATCAAAAAAGGTTGCACCAATGCTGCTGACGCTGCTGAGGCAATCGGTATCGGTTTGCAAGCATTCTGTATCCCTGGTTCAGTAGCCGAAGACCGCAAAGTAGGTCTTGGTCACGGTAACCTGGCTGCCATGTTGCTTCGCAACGAAACTAAATGTTTTGCTTTCCTTGCAGGACACGAATCATTTGCTGCTGCTGAAGGTGCAATCGGTATTGCTCAATCGGCTAACAAAGTACGTAAAGAACCATTACGCGTTATCTTGAACGGACTTGGAAAAGATGCTGCTATGATCATTTCTCGTATCAACGGATTTACGTATGTTCAAACTGACTTCGATTACGCTACAGGCGAATTGAACGTAGTGAAAACTAAAGCTTATTCTGATGGTATCCGTGCTGCAGTAAAATGTTATGGTGCTGACGACGTTCGCGAAGGTGTAGCTATTATGCGTGCCGAAGGTGTTGACGTATCAATCACTGGTAACTCAACTAACCCAACACGTTTCCAACACCCGGTAGCTGGTACATACAAAAAAGAATGTATGGAAGCTGGTAAAAAATACTTCTCTGTAGCTTCAGGTGGCGGTACCGGTCGTACTCTTCACCCTGACAACATGGGTGCCGGTCCTGCTTCTTACGGTATGACCGATACTATGGGACGTATGCACGGTGATGCTCAGTTCGCAGGTTCTTCTTCAGTTCCAGCTCACGTGGAAATGATGGGATTCTTGGGTATGGGTAACAACCCAATGGTTGGAGCTACTGTACAAGTGGCTGTGGCTGTTGAAATGGCTAAATAAGATTTTTAGAGCCAAGAACCAAGATAATAGACAACTCCCCGATAGGCTAAGGCGTATCGGGGAGTCATCTTTTTTAATGGAATTATAAATTCCGACCTGAACAACAATCCGTTTACATTGTTTATAATTTAATTATATCACACAAAACGCAAAAAAGTCATCAGATCAACTCGAGTTCAGACAATGAAGAAAATATTATTTACAATTCTGATTTTCACCCAAGGACTGTACTTAACTGTTCTCAGCCAAACTTCCAATCAGGATTCCGAAATTACAATTTACGTAATTACATCTGTCAGCCCCATTAATTGGTCAAATCCATCCACTTTATTCAAGAGTTCAGTAAACTGTCTTTTCAAATCGGCCATACAGAAGAATTATTACATGATCGGACATACCATTGCCCGGATAAACTCCCCGCTCCAACCCGCTCCAACCTACTGGGCCATGTGTGGAAACTCGAATAGCGATAAAGTCAAGCTAGTACTTGGGAAAAAAGTTGGGTTGGGCGTGTTAGGCTCTACCATGTCCGGACATTTGGAATCGGAAAAAGATATTAAGAAAGGGCTTAAGCTTTATTCGAAACGCAAAAAGGTTGCTTATATAAAATTCAAAATAAATGCACAATCCACCCAACGGATAAGTCAATTTATCAATTACTACGAACGCAAGACACATTACAGTTTTGCCCCCTACCAAATGTATAATGGTGCGTTGTGGCCCCGTTACGAGAACGAGGGTGCAGGATGCTCGGCGTTCGGGATATCGTTATTGGATGTAGCCGACATTCTTCCGTCCGAATCGGAGAAATGGATTGTAGACGTGAACATACCCATGAACCTGATTGGCGGGGAATTCAACAACAATAAAAAGGTAAAATTCAGGGATATCCTGAAAACCAAAAGCTGGTACATTGGAACAGGAACAATTGATGTAGATTATGTAAATTACAAAGTGTATGATCCGAGCTTAATATTCAACTGGATCATCTCAAAACGAAACCAAAACGACAGCATATTTCAGCCCGATGAGGAGAATGGCATTCCCGGTATAGTGATTGATATGCGCAATGCTGTTATAAATAAGGATGAACCAATATTAAAGCATCGGACTGATTCATCAAACCTATTTATCAAACACTATTACAATAAGATCCACAATATGAACCCAATTTTAAGCTTAAAGTAGCAATTGCACAAATGGCTAAATAGGTTTCTCAGACAAAATAATAAACTCCCCTATATACACGTGCATATCGGGGAGTTTTATGCTACAACCTCACCGCAAGAGTTTTTGGCCAGCTATCACAGCAAAGTCTATCGGCAGTGCTATTACTCAACCAGCAAACAGAACTAACCTTCAAATATAACTTATAAAAATCTTTTTATCAGAACTTTATAAACATCTAAACTGTTCTAAACTCACGATAAAAAAACAGTTTTGTTAGTACATTTTTCTTTAGTTATGTATTACGAGCCATAACAGCTATGCAGGATTTTAATTTCACATTCCATATACCTTTGAAAGTTTGCAATACGGGGAAGCCGAAAACCGAAAAGAGTAAGCAAGGATAATTAAATTCATAGCAAAATGATAAAAAGATTATTTACAACCCAACTGGCGCTAACGCTTAGTTTAGCCGTCGCACTTTTTGCAGGTAACAACAAAAATACCAGCAAAGATACCCAAATGAATGCAAATACAACTGAACAACCGGCAACAAAAGAAAATGCTCAACCTACAAACAAAGTATCTCTGCCTTTCAATGTGGTGGTGATTAAGCACACTGTGGCCGATTACAACGTATGGAAACCGTTTTTTGATGCCGATAGTATCAACAGAAACGCAGCTGGCCTGCATTTGATTGGCTTGACCCGGGGCATTGAAAACCAGGACGAAGTAGAAATGCCCTTTATGATTGACGATGTGCAAAAAGCAAAAGCATTTGCCGCCGACCCGAAACTAAAAGACATCATGCAAAAAGCCGGTGTAACTTCTGCCCCAAGGATAGTATTTATTAAAGTATTGCGCCTGAGCGAAGCTATACAGACACCTGGAGATTATGCAGAAGTAACTATCAAGATCAAAAATTTTGACGCCTGGATTAAAGTTTTTGATGGCGAAGGAGCAGCCATCAGAGCCAGGGATGGGCTGGAAGATGGCGTACTAGCCCGTGGTATTGACGATCCGAACCTGGTATACCTGGTTTTTAAAATTACCGATTTGGAAAAAGCAAAAGCAGCCATGGTTGACCCTGCAAGGAAAAAATTAATGCAGAAATCAGGGGTAATGGGCGAGCCTGAAATATTTTACGGAAGAGACCAGCAATAGCTATCAACAGCATGCGCCGGAATAAATAGGAAAATTCCAATTAAAAACAAACTCTCTGGTATGCATGTGCATACCAGAGAGTTTGTTTTGGAATTCTAAATTTCAATCTCGCAAACACTTACAAAGAGAAAACAGAATGAGATAAAGAAAGATTCAACATATTTAAGAAAATAAACGTATCCGAAAACGATCATACGCGATTTTCTTTTTAGCTTTTTGAAAAGCTTCATGTTCATCCAGCTCCCCCCTAAAAGGTTCAGACATTTTCAAATAATACTTAAACAAAGTAGATTTATTCATCCCCCATTTTAAAGAAAATTGCTTTTTCCCATTATTCTTTTTCACTCTTGATGTCGTTCGCGAACCAAAATGATAAGCTCTAGACGCTGAAATTCCTTTAAAATAGCGAACTCCGGCTTGCCAAAGCTTCATCATAAAATCAGGATCAGAAGCCATACCTGGACTGAACTCAGTGCTTAGTCCTCCTACAAGAAACCAAACACTGCGATGCAATATCATAGGATACCAATTACTTCCACTCCAATCCTCGCACATATATGACCCAACCTTTTCTAGAAATTCTTTCTCACGGAAAGTTTGAGGTGTCAAACCAAAATCTCCTGGTGTTATAGCCGATTTGTCTTTTGTAGCATACGGTTCCACACGCGTTGAAGATAGCACAAAATACGAATGCCCTATTTTTTTAATTTCATCCATGAGACACTTATCCCACTCCGGAGCCACATAATTATCATCGTCAATCAGAACAACGTACTCTGCATCAATAAACGATGACAAAGCATTCATCCCAAAACAAATACCTACATTTTCCATAGAGTGAGTATAACTATACCCCTTTTCTCGCACCCAGTCCAAGGTTCCATCGGTGCCTTCATTTACATGAATCAAAATTTGGTGACGATAAGTAGAATTCTTTTCAATGCTCTCAACACAAAGTTTCAGAAAATCCAGATTATTCCATGAAACTACTAAAACCGAAGAACATGGGTTCTCAACTTTCTTTTCCCCTTTATGAAAAGTTATGGGTGCAATAGAGAAATATTTATTTACCATCCCTTTTTAATCGTATTACAAACATAATCAACATCATCAACACCCATACGTGTATGCAAAGGCAGCACAAGATATCTATCTTCCATTCTATCCATAGCTGGAAAAATCTCATCATTTACGCCAAATATCGAATAGCGGTCGTTCCGGTAATGCACCTGACCTGACTCAATTTTATTTTCACGAAGCCATCTCATCAGGTTCTCACGATTATCAACTTCAACCGTACATAACCAAGCAGCATGCTCCCTGTCGGTATAACCAGCTCCAATTAACCGCACACCAGAAACTCCCTCAAGGTTCTTCTCGTAGCGGGAAAGTAATTTCCGACGATGAGCAAGTATTTCATCCAGTTCACTTAATCCTTCTAATCCCAATGCTGCTGCAATATCAGTCATTTGATATTTGTAACCCACTTCCTTAATATCATTTTCCCAATGCCCTTGCTGTTTTGCTAAACGATCAATTCCAAACCAGCGTACCCGATGGGCTTTAGCCACAAGATCGGGATCTTTTAGAATAAGCATTCCACCATCGCCGGTAGTTATATGTTTAATCGCCTGGAATGAAAACATGGTAAAATCAGATATAGAGCCTACTGTCTTGCCTTTATACGTTGCACCCAGAGCATGTGCCGCATCCTCAATAATAGGGATATTGTATTTGATTGATATTTTCAATAGCTCATCCATATCGCAAGGTAAGCCGCCATAATGCACACAAACAATCGCTTTAGTCTTTTTTGTGATTAATTTTTCTACCTGTAGTGGATCAATATTCAGGGTATGAGGCTGAATATCTGCAAACCGGATTTTCACTCCCATATAGAGAAAAGGAATATTGGTTGCCGTGCAGGTAAATAAAGGTGCAATAACTTCATCGCCTTCCTGAAGACCCGCTAATATATAGGCTAAATGCAAGGCATCGGTACCCGAACCCGTAGCAACCGAGGCGCCATTACCACCAAACATAGAATTAAATTTCTTTTCAAAGATCTCTACTTTAGGCCCCTGACCAATCCATCGTGTATCTAAGACTTCGCCAACTTTAAGTTTAGCATTTCGTGGTATGTGAGGATGAAAAAGCACAATGCCTTCAGTTGTATCCATAAGAGGGTATTCCTCCATACCTTTCAGTTTTTCATGTTTTACAGCTTCCATTTTTTTGTGATTAAAAAAACAAAGATACATATTATTAATTAATAGATATTGTATTTTATTCTATATCTATTGATACTATATTCAAGAAATTCTAATCTGGACAACAAATTAACTCATTATTAATCATTAAAATAAATGATTTATCCGCTTTAAGCATAAAAATAAATCAGTCAAAAATAAAAAACGAATATTAAATACATAGTTTAGTCTGAAATATCATGTAGATTGTGCGATAAGGAGAACCCTTGGGCTTCGGGTAAACCGAGACCGGTTAATTTGATTTACCCGACAACTAATTCCCAATACTATTTGTTTGATAAGTATACAAAAAAGTTATTCCGAATGTCAAACTTTTAAATTTCAAATTTATGTCATTACTAAAACTAATAGACCGGATTGGCCAAGGTGCCATGAAAGGCCTGCAGATGAATGGCAGCACCCACTGGACAAAACTTAAAGCTGCTTACGAGAAGAATATGACTAACAAATCAACAAACACACTTCATCTTAATGGGCTGCATGCCCGCAACGGAACCCGAGGAAATGGAATTGGCATGGGACACCAGAACAAACTGAATAAAACTAAATAAATACCCAAACTTCCCGATACCAATGGCATCGGGAAGTTTTTTTGTTATATATTCTGAATTCTATTTGTCTTTTGTTACATAATTTTCTCATTTAGCTCATTATTAATATTATTTTTCATTTCTGAAGCACTTTCTACGACTTCAAAACTCAGTCACCCCACTTAAAAAGCCCAGAACAACAGTTTACCTGCACAGTAACAAAAAACCATAGACCAACCAAACAGGGTTCGAGCCACACGCACAAATGAAACTAAACGCATGGCAGGGTTGTTATACATACATTATTAATTTTCCGATTTAGGTATTACGTCAGCAGCCTCAACACTAATATTAAACCAACATGAAAAGATTCTTAATGAGCCTTGTGTGCAGCGCTGCTTGCTGTATGTTTTACACCCAGGGACAAAACTCCACTAAAACCGACTCGACTAAAGTGGGCAAATACTATGAAATAGATCTTCGGGATGGATCTTCATTTATTGGCACTATTCTTTGTATCGATTCCACTACCGTTACATTTAAAACCAGTTCTATAGACAAAATAAAAATACCGGTACGTCAAATAGCCGACATGGTTTTAATTAAACGCGAGAGTATCAAACAAGGACGGTACTGGATGCCCAACCCAATGCCGACCCGATATTTCTTTGCACCCTCGGCCATAAGCCTGCACAAAAACGAAGGATATTATCAAAACACCTGTATCATAATGAATTCTTTTAATTATGGTTTTTCCGACAATTTTTCAGTAGGCATAGGCATGGATGTTTTATCTCCATTCATTGCACTTACTACCGGCAGCAGTTTCTCTCCGTTTTTTTACATTACTCCCAAAATAGGCTTTAAAGTTGCCGACGATTTGTATCTGGGTGGAGGGCTCCTGTTTGCAAGCGTAGGATATTACGATCTGCGGGACGAAGACAACAGCAACAAAACAATTGAACTGGGATATGCATTAGCCACCATTGGATCCATAGAACATAACTTCACGCTGGGAGTAGGCAACGGATTCAGCTACGGGGAATACGTAAAGAAGCCAACATTTATTCTTTGCGGAATGACACGGGTGGGCCGCCGGATAGCTTTAATCACCGAAAACTGGCTGGCGCCGGCACGAGATTCACAATATCATTCCAGCTACGATCCTGTAACACTTCAAACCGCATCCTGGTATACACACACCTATAACTACAATGTACTTTTCTCGTACGGTATGCGATTCATCGCCAATAAAATTTCTATCGATTTGGGGTTTGTCAACAACAACGATATCTTCAAAACCATTTTTATCGGTATCCCTTATGCCGACTTTGTTGTCAAATTCTAACGGGATTATTCTCTCCAACCACACACCCACAGTACAGACACACGGTACTGATAACTAATCCAGTTGAAAAAACACACGGAAACAAAAATAATTTCATCAAAATAATAGCAAATTTAAAATATTCACTATATTTGCCAACAGGATTGCCCATAATTATATCCTTTTTGGATTGTTTTAAACAGATTGGTTCGTGAGAATCAATCTGTTTTTGCACTACCCCCACTCCGAAGCCCAACGGGAAGGTCACTTTTTCTAGGCTTATTCTTCGTTAAACAAAATATCCGTATATTTGCAAGCGTTATCACAAACAGCCCATTTATGATTAAAGAATACCTGAACCAACCCTACCCGCTCTACGGCAAAAGATGGAAAATTGCCATTTTGTTCTGCATATATATCGGATTATTCATGTTGATTTTCCAACCCTTTGGACTATCAAACTATCAGGGAATACACAAGACGCTTATATGCGCCGGGTATGGCTTGGTTACACTCATAGTGTTGATTTTCGATTTATCTGTGGTTCAGGTCCTTTTTAAAAACTGGTTTCAGTACAATGAATGGACCGTAAAAAAGCAAATTATCTGGCAAACATGGGTGCTCTTCAGCATTGGACTAGGTAATTCCATTTATACAGCAACCTTAAATTCATCCTGGCTAATATCCACATTTCTGATCTTTCAGGTTTATACCATAGCCGTGGGCATTATTCCTATCGCCATTGTCACAGTCTTTCAGCAGAATATTATGCTATCGCAAAACCTGAAGTCGGCCCAGGAGTTCAACAACAACCTGCACCCGAAAGACGAAGTAGCCAGCGATGCCATGGTTTACTTAGTGGCCGACAATGAAAAAGATCGCTTCGAAATAGAACTTACTCAACTTGTATATATCGAATCAACAGGAAATTACATCGAAATTTTCTACACCAAAGACCAATTGCTAAAAAGTACGCTGTTACGTTCCACTTTAAAGCGAACTGAGACGCAACTTGAATCTTACAACTCGTTGGTGAAGTGTCATCGTGCATTTCTGGTAAACATCAATAAAATCGTACAGGTAAAAGGGAACTCACAAGGCCTGAGACTGGCACTAAAATACACCGCAACTGAAATTCCGGTATCGCGTAATTTCTCAAAAGGTTTAAAAGACAAGCTGAATTCTATCAACTAAACAGAAAAAAGAACCGAAACAAAGCTTTCAGCCTTGTTTTATTTATAAAATTCACATCCGTATTAAACCTTTTACATTTGCATTCGTCCAAAGAAACAAATGAAAATATGAATTGCATAATCGCAAGATTGAGATTTTTCATTCTTGCGATTTTCTTTTATTGAAACTATCAAAATTACATTATTTATTTGCTTATTTCATCTCCTATGAAACAGTATTTGCTTATCCTGACGGTTATTCTTTCCAGCTCCATTTCGGTTTTTGCCCAGCATAGCATACAGGCTATGGTTTTTGATAATAAAAACAGCCTGCCTATCGAACTGGGTGTTGTTCGTCTATTCACCAGCCCCGACTCGGTTTTCGTACAAGGTGCCCAGACCAACTCAACCGGAAGTTTTACTTTATCAAAAATAAAACCAGGAAATTACCGGCTAGTGGTAAGTCTGGTGGGCTACCTAAACTATACACAAAATGTAACTGTAGCCAACAAGGACGTCATTCTGAGAAATATCCAGCTGAAAGAAAATTCGCATTTGCTATCAGAAGTAGAAGTAAAAGGAACTGCGGCCCAAATGGTAACGAAAGGCGACACACTCGAATACAATGCCACCGCTTTCAAAACCAGCCAGAATGCCGTAGTGGAAGATTTATTGAAACGATTGCCGGGCGTGGAAATTGGTTCCGATGGAAAAATAACCGTAAACGGACAAGAAATTAAAAAGATACGGGTAGATGGAAAAAAGTTTTTTGGTGACGACATTGAAATGGCAACCAAAAACATACCCGCCGAAATGATTGAAAAAGTACAAGTGCACGATCAGAAATCAGACATGGCCCAGCTCACCGGTTTTGAAGACAATGACACCGAACGAATCATTAACCTGACCACCAAACCGAACCGCAAACATGGAGTTTTTGGCAATATAACCGGAGGTGCCGGAGTAGATGCCAACAACGATGTACGATATGATGGAAACGCATTTGTCAATATCATGGATGGAGATGCACAAACTGCAATTACGGGCGGCGGAAATAATACAAATACTTCACGTAGTGGACGCGGACGTGCTGGCATGGGAAATCCAAGCGGCGGTATTACTGAAACACAAAACTTTGGGATTAACAATAATACAATTTTAAATCCAAAATTAAAAATTGGCGGAGATGGATCGTTCAATCATTCCGACAATTATTCAGTTACCGAAACAAATAAACAAAGTTTCCTGAAAAACGATACCAGCACAACTAATTCAAGCAGCAAAGCATCCATCGGAAATTACTCAGCAAACATGCGGCTGGAAGTGGAATGGAAACCAGACACGCTGAACACCTTCCTGTTGCAACCAACCATCGGCTACAACCGGTCGTCTTCAAACAGCAGCAGCTCATCTTCCTATTACACCGGAAACAGCTTAACCAGTTTTGGGAATTCGCAAAATCATGGAGATGGAAATTCATTGAATGCCAATTTGAATCTGATCTACAGCCATAAGTTTAAATCAAAAAAAGGACGTGTTCTGACAGCGAATCTTCAAACCGGACTATCGCAAAGTAACAACCAAAGCTGGAATCTTTCAAACAATACAGCTTTTGGAAAAGACACGGTTATTAACCAGTACACCAAAAATAATTCAAACCAATACAATGCCAGCTTGCGCTTATCATATATTGAGCCGCTGTGGAATGTTAGAAATCTCTTGGAAACCGCAATGGCTGTCCGGACAACCCATAACCAATCTGACAAAAGCCAATACAACAAAGACCTTGCAGGGACTTATATCGTGAACGATTCTGCTTACACCAAAGATAATATCTACAGCAACAATTTCGAGAATAATTTTTACAGTGAAACCCTCGAATTGAACTACCGCTACGTATCCAAAGAATACAACTTAATGCTGGGTGTGAAAGCAGAACCCTCGCAAACATCCTATTTACGCCATTATGCCGATGGTTATGCTAAAGACACTACTTACGGTGTGTTCAACGTGTCACCAACCGGACGTTTTCAATATAATTTCGGGAAGAAAAAATTTCTTCGCTTCGATTATCGTGGACAAACCAACCAGCCAAGCATAAGCCAGATGCAACCGGTAAAAAACAACTCAAACATAATGAACCAAACAATAGGAAATCCAAACCTGAACCCCGAATTCAATCACAACCTCCGGATATTCTATTCAGCCTTTAATGATGTCACATTCTCCTCGTTCAATGCCATGCTGAATGCCTCGGCCACTAAAGACGCCCTGGTAACGAATAGTGTCTATGACCTGGCAAATAAACAATACAGCCAGACTGTAAATGCTGGAGCAACTCCCTATAGCTTATTTGGAAACGTAATGTTTAACACTCCGATTATTCAAAAACGGCTTCATTTCAATACCAACACTTCGTTTGGCCTAAACCGCCGTTACGGATATTCTAAGAAAGGTGTAATCGCAGTCAATACGGATAGCTTCAAACTAGGTGACTTGAGTGATACCCGTAGCTACAATGTTTCCGAAGGAATTTCACTAACTTATACCAACGATGTACTGGAAATTGGTGCCCGTGGAAATTTCAAATATTCAAACACCTATAACACCCTGAGCGTGGCTACCTCCAAAACGTACGACTGGACTGCCGGTGGTAACTTCGTGGTTCATTTACCTTACGACTTTAATATCTCCAGCGATTTGAACTTTACAACTTTACAGGGATATTCAAGTTTTGATCAAAACCAACTAATATGGAATGCTACTATCGACAAATCTCTCTTTAATAATAAAGGAGTTATATCACTCAAAGTAAATGACATTCTGCACCAGCAATTAAATATCCGTCAAACTATCGGTGATAACTATATTCAGTACAGCAAGTTCAATGCACTTACAACGTATTTCATGTTAAGTTTTTCATACAAAATAAATAAATTCAATGGATCTAAGAATCCTGCAGAACCAAGATTCGATCGATTTGGCCCCGGATCCAGAGGAGACCGCCCACCACACATGGGTGGAGGTGGAAATGATGGACCACCAAGGTTTTAAAATAAAAGCTCCCCGGAAATCAGGTATTTCCGGGGAGTTTTTATTTTAATCTATATCAATAAGTCTTTAAGTGCTTTTTCTACTTTGGGATACTTAAATTCATACCTAGCTTCCAACAGCCGTTTTGGCATAACATTCACACTATTCAGAATAAGTTCCGGCTCAATGCCAATTAATTTCGAACTGATACGAATGATGAGCTCTGGTGCCGGAATCCCAAATGGAAAACCAAGCATATTACGGAGAACCTGCATAAATCTCTGATTAGAAACCGGATTAGGAGAAGTGCAATTTATTACATCGCGAAGCGACTGGTTTTCTAGTGCATACAACAGTATCTGAAAATAATCTTCTATGTGAATCCAGCTAAACATTTGTGTTCCATCACCTTGCATCCCTCCTAACCCAAGCCGCGTCAACAAAACCAAAGGCAACAATGCTCCACCTCTTCGTCCCAAAACAACTGAAGTTCGTAAAGCAATTTGCCGGGTCAAAGGTAATTTAAATGCAAAAAAAGTCTTTTCCCAATTACATACTACTTCAGCCAGAAAATCATTTCCGTAATCAGCGTCATTTTCAGTCAAAGCACGATCTATGGTTGATTTATAAATCCCGGTAGCACTGGCATTAATCCATAGTTTTGGTGGATTTACACAAGCTAACACTGCATTTCCCAGCCACAAGGTGGTATTAATCCTTGATTCGAGAATTGCTTTGCGGTTCTCTTCAGTATACCTGCAATTAATCGATTTTCCTGCCAGGTTAACTAACAGCTCAGCTCCTTCAAGAGCCTGAATCAACTCTATAGGATTCCAGGAGATGTGTTCAGGCGAACGTGATACAATTAGTACCTCATAACCACTTTCTTCAAAGCGATTAGCAATATAAGTACCAATGAACCCGGTTCCACCGGCAATGACTACTTTTTTCATGTGTTTACTTTAGAGCCTGATTTTAGAATCCCCATGGGCTGTATGTAGGCTTTATAACAAAAAATCCTCTACAAAAGTTGCAGAGGATTTTTTTTAAATATATGCGTTACGAATGGACTATTCGTGAGCTCCCATTTTCAACATACTGATTTCACGTTCTGACAAGAAACGATATTTACCACGCGGCAAGTTTTTCTTAGTAAGTCCGGCAAAGAAAACACGATCCAAACGAATTATTTTATAACCCAATTTTTCAAAAATACGGCGAACAACACGGTTTTGACCGGAGTGAATTTCAATGCCAACTTGTTTCAGGTCGCCTTCTTTCACGAATTCAAGGGCATCAGCTGCGATTATTCCATCATCCAATGGCACACCAGCCATGATAGTTTCGAAGTCCTCCTTTTCGAGCGGTTTATCAAGCGTAGCATGATAGATTTTTTTCTTATCGTATTTAGGGTGTGTTAGTTTTGAAGCTAAATCACCATCATTTGTCAGAAGCAAAACACCGGTGGTATTTCTATCTAATCGGCCAACAGGATAAATACGTTCGCTGCATGCATTCTTTACTAAGTCAAGCACTGTCAAACGTTCATGGGTATCTTCCGAAGTCGTCACACAATCTTTCGGTTTGTTGAGCAATAAATATACTTTACGCTCAGAACGAACAGTCTGTTCGTGGAACATTACCTTATCGGTAAGCAACACCTTTACTCCCATTTCGGTAACAATTTGACCATTTACCGAGATTACACCAGCCTGTATATATTCATCTGCCTCACGACGCGAACAGATACCGGCATTAGCCAAAAATTTATTCAACCGGATTGGCTTGGTAAGGTCAACAACTGCTTTCTTGAATTCAAGTTGTTTTTTATTGCTGTATTTTGAATTCGGATCGTAGTTATTATCTGCTCTGCGAGCAGGCTTGCGGAAAGTAACTCCATCCTTCTTATTGTCATAACGGGTTTCAACAAATTCCGATTTTTGCCCTTCAGCAGGTTTCCTGAAACTTAATTTTTCTGGCCTTGACTCGTCAATTGAGTTGTTGTGTATTCTGCCGTAAGTTTTTTCGCCATTGCTGTCAATACGGTCTTCCCATGGTTTTGGCTTACTATCACGGCTTTCCCAAGGTTTTTTCGGACCTCCGAACGATGGACGGCCGCCTTCACGGTTTTCGTATGGTTTGCGCTCACCATAGGCTGGTTTGCTATCACGGTTTTCCCAAGGTTTCTTAGGTCCATTGAATGATGGACGACCACCTTCTCTGCTCTCGTAAGGTTTACGATCGCTATAAGCACGGCTTTCGAATGATTTCTTTTCTCCGAATGAAGAACGACCGCCTTCGCGGTTTTCATAAGGTTTGCGATCTCCATAAGATGGTCTATCGCTGTTACTGCTATAAAATGATCTTTTTTCACCAGAGGCCGGACGGCTGTCATCTCTCTTTTTATAATCGGAACTTCCGGCTGTACGATTATCATCACGAGCAGGTCTTTCAGAGCCAAATTTTGCTCCACCACGTGAGCCTTTCAATATCGATTTCACATCGCGTTTCTCAAACGGTTTACCATCACGGCCGGCTCCTGAATTCGAATTTCCTTTCGAATTTCCTTGCCATTTTTCATTGTTTGTCTTCATT
>Ga0318567_10000096_pt1 | contig 39319 bp, 22 predicted proteins | sample GRESIP088b5f20_FD_203691 | JGI IMG/M metagenome (GOLD analysis project Ga0318567, IMG submission 203691) | Tropical soil microbial communities from Luquillo Experimental Forest, Puerto Rico - GRE.SIPMG.088b5f20 | ecosystem: Environmental > Terrestrial > Soil > Tropical forest > Bulk soil...
CAACAGGACAAAAAGAGTAGTGGAGATGTTATGCGAATGCCCTAAAGTTTACCACTTGATTACAATTTCAGAATATATCTGTTTTTTGTCGTTCGCTTTAATTAAACATGAGAGAAATAATGAAACAAACAAAAACTCAAACTTGCTTGAGCAAGTTGTTGCTTGCCATGATCCTAACTACTGTATTTTTTGCCTGCAAAAAATCAGATAGCAAACCAGCTCCTCAAACTCCGGTTATTTCTTACAATCAGAAAATTGTAAGCGTTAAAGTTGGAGAATCGATCCCAACCTTGATCCCCGATAGCTCTAAAGGAGGATCTGTTACACAGTACTCAATTTATCCGGGTTTGCCAAAAGGACTTTCTCTGAATCAAATTAATGGTGTTATTACCGGTACACCTTCCGATTCTTTGAATCCTACACGTTTCGTTATCTCAGCTTACGGACCAGGTGGATTAGGTCGTGATACAATCACTATTGCTGTGGGAACAGTCGGTTTTGTATACGGAACTACAGGCAATTTTGTTTTCACAAAAAATTCTACAGACTTAGCTACCACAGCGCTTGCTCCAACAGTACTGGCGGGAACTTTCAAAAAATTTTACCTTGATCCGAACTCAACTGATTTTAATACAAAAACAGGATTGAATTTTGATCCTGCGACCGGAAAAATATCAGGTACGCCAAGTAAACTTACATCTGCTTCTGAAGTACCAACTCCATATCAACTTGTTGTTGCGGGTGTTACTTACGACAATAAAGTTGCTTACGATACAATCAATATCACTATCAATGATGCAGCGCCGGTAACTGCCGGTTATGCAGCATTTAAAGGTAGCTACACAGTTGGTGTTGGCATGAATACTCTGCTTGTGCCTGTTGCATCCACAACAGGACCAGTTGTAAAATACCGTTTGATCAGTCCCGCTTCATTACCCGATGGTGTGCATTTAGATTCACTTAAAGGATATATTGGCTATAACGCTGCAACAGGTGCGATCGATACACCAAGAGCTGCATTTAGTGGCAATGTTGTGATTCGTGCTATAAACACAGGAGGTTCTATGGATCTGACAGTGCCTTTCACAGTTAATGGCTCCGCTGTGGCGCCACAGATCAAATACTTGATGTCGTTCTACAGTGGTAGTCTTGTTGACAGCCTTGTTCCGTCAATTAACTCAGGTGGCTCTATCTACTTAACAAAACAAGATGCGAACAATGGTGTTCCTGCAGTTTATTGCAATACTGTTGTTATTGCCGGACAAGCTAAATCTACCGCAGCTTATGCCATTTCTCCAGCTATGACAGGAATGAGTGTGAGCACTGGTTCCGGTCTTTATTCAGGAACGCCCGGTACTGCCGTGACCATCGGAGATCATACAGAAACAATTACTATTCAGAATGCTGCTACAGGTGGCTTGCCAACCGGATCTTTCACTTTTGATGCAATAGTTAATGCTCCGTTCTTTACGTACAATAATGGAGGAACTTCTCCTAGTTCTAAGGCAGGTCTTTCTAACTACTATAACTTCCTGCAAGGGCAAAATGTAACAGCTCCGGTAACGGCTGGAAACTTCGCCGGTTATTCTACGGCACAATTATCAGCTGGTGTTGCTGCGGGAATTACAGATCCAATAACTTATACAATCTATCCGGTAAACACGGCCCAACCGTTCTCGGCACTTACAGGATTGTCATTCAATTCTACAACCGGCGCTATCAGCGGTACGCCTACTGTTAATACCATGCAGGGCCAAAACTATGCAAACTGGGTCTATATCATTGTAGGTAAGAAAGGCGATGGCAGCTTTACCTATTATAAAATCAACATCAAAATATACGCTAACAGTGCAGACTGGGCGGATCCTGCTAAATAAAATTTAATTCATAAAACATAAAAAAGGAAAGAGAGGATAATTGCTCTCTTTCCTTCCAAATAATCATTACAACAATTATAACACATGAATTTGAGAAACCTGGCAACAATCTGTGTGTCAATTTTGATCACAGGAATGGTTGCATGTAAAAAAGACTCAGGAACTACTCCAACTCCGCCATCTTCCACATTGCCCATCAGTGTGCAATTTAAATTCGGCGCAGGGGCTTCGCCTGTAACTATTGACAGCGTTAATAAAACATTGCGCAATCTGCCTGCAGGTTGCAATTTGCAACAATTAGCTGCTACAGCTGTTTTACCCTCCGGTTATTCTATTGCGCCAAATCCCGCTACAGTGCAAGATTATACAAAAGGTGTCAACTTCACTATCACTGGCGCTCAAGGTAGTTATAATATAAAATTGACTGCTCTTGCTTATGATTCAATTTCTAATCCTTATGGCGTATATACAGTAACGGATCTCAGCAATATTCGTCATTATCTCAACGGCTACTTCGTGTTGATGAACGATATACAATTGCCTAACACGTCAGATGCAAATGCAAATGACAACACAGGAATAGGTGATTATAGTACAAATGGCTGGTACTCAATTGGGTCGCACTATGTAAACGGTGGTAACATAATTTTCCAGGGTTCTTTAGATGGACAAAATCACGTTATTAAAAATCTTGCTATTGCATTTCGTGGCGATTCTCAGCCTTTCCCTGATGGAATAGATACAAAAAATCACGTCGGAAAAAGTAACGACGGATTATTTGGCATGGCAGTTAAGGCAAGGTTTAAAAATATTGGAATACAACTTGGAGGCGACATAGCGGGAATCCAGGCGGATGCCTCAAATGCAGGTGTAGCTTCATTGGTAGGTTATGCTGATACATGTACTTTCTCCAATTGTTATGTAACCGGAGCCGGAACAATTTCTGGCACATCAGATATTGGTGGCCTTATAGGTGTTGTGCGTAATAGTACAGTAAGTAAATGTTATTCTTCCATAACACATGCTTCTGGTACTTTTTCGGTAATTAACGGTGGTGGCCTGATCGGGAATGCTTATACTTCCACGATCTCTTCCTGCTATTCTTCAAGTGATCTTTCAGGTAATGCAAACATTGGAGGATTGATAGGAGGTGTTGCTACATCCACTGTTCAGGGCTGTTATGCTTCAGGAAAGGTTGTTGAGACTCCATCTAACGGGGGGGCACTAATTCCATCTGACGCGATGGGGGGCCTGATCGGTGCCGTTTCTTCTATTTCACCATCCACTTCAATTATCAATAATTGCTATGCTACAGGATCGCTAACTGGCGCTTCTTCCGGCAACGCATCTTTCCTCTCCTCAGCCTATATAGGTGGCCTTATTGGAGTAATACCTTCAAGCTCTTCTAAAGTAACGGTAACGAATTGTTATGCGTCCGGTGCTATTAGCCGTACGTTCGCCAGCACCAACCCATCGACTCCGTTAACGGGGGGACTGGTTGGTAACACTTTTAACGGTGTATTCGCTGCGGTAGGCGGAAGCAGTTCAAACTACTGGGATAAACAAGCAACCAATCTTATCAACTTAGGTGGTGGCAATGCAAACATTGCTGCAGATAATGGAATTACTGCCAATGGAAAAACAACCACTGATATGAAAACTCAGGCAACATACAGTGGCTGGGATTTTACAACAGTATGGGCCATCGAACAAAATAAAAATAACGGCTATCCATATCTCCGTTAGGTCCTATAAATAAACAGATCAACCAGTCAATTCCGGCAGATCTGTTTGTCACAAATATTAACCAACAAATTAGTTCATCGGTTTAGAGGTGATTAGTTAAAAGACTTATGCGTATAAAAAATATTTCCGTACCTTTTTTTGCTTTGATCCTGTGTGGAGCATTGCCTTCCATCGTTTTTGCTCAAACGGCAAACGGGAAAAAAGCAAATCAGGTTGAAGACACAACGATTGTGCGTAGAAAAAGTGACCTGGATTCAGTTATTGTAGTTGCTTATGGAGCACAAAAAAAAGAAGCTATTACAGGTGCTGTGGTACAGATGTCATCCAAAGATCTTGCCAAACGTTCTTTAACTTCTGTTACAGATGCGTTAATAGGTTCTGCGCCGGGTATTCAGGGTACTTTAACAGGTGGCCAGCCGGGTAGTTCGCCTAATCTTCGCATTCGTGGTTTTGGTTCCATCTCTGCCTCAAGCAGTCCTTTGCTGGTAGTAGATGGTGTTGTTTATGACGGCGACATTGCAAGTATCAATCCCGATGACATCGCTTCAATGACAACATTGCTTGATGCCTCTTCTGCTGCTTTGTATGGCTCACGCGGAGCCAACGGCGTCATTCTTATAAACACAAAAAAAGGAAGCAGGTCCGCCAGAAAGCCTTCTGTAAAAGTTAAAATATTCCAGGGCTACAATGAGCAAATGCTGCCGGATTACAGCCACATCAATGCCTATGATTACTATCCTGTAATGTGGGAGTTTGTGAGAAATGGCCTAATTTCTTCGCAAGGCGGTTATCTGGCAAATCAAATCGCAAAAGATACCATCAAATCAATGTTGGGTTACAATCCATTTAACGTGGATGATCATGATATCGTCGACATCAATGGTAAGCTAAACCCAAATGCTAAATTGCTTTATGGCGAGGACCTTAACTGGAAAAAGGCATCTACCCGCAAAGGTTACCACCAGGACTATGGTGTTACATTCAGCGGTGGAAATGAGTTCTCCGATTATTACGCATCAGTTGGATATGTTTCAGACAAAGGATATACACCAACAGCTGATTTTAAAAGATGGAACGCCCGTGTAAATGCAAATGCACAACTCTCTTCGAGAGTTAAAGCCGGACTAAACGTCTATGGTTCTACTTCGGCAAATAATCAAACGCCAATCGAGGCAAGCGCACCGGTAAATCCTTTCTTCTTTGCCCGTACAATAGGGCCCATTTATCCAGTGTATAAACACGACGCTACAGGAGCGTTTGTGCTTGACCACAGTGGTAATAAGATATATGATGATGGTATCAGTCCATACGCGATTCGCCCATTTGCGGCAGGACGCAATGCTCTTGAAGAAGGTTTGCTGAATGAAAACTATTCATATGGATACAGTCTTGGTGCACGCGGAAATATCAACGTAAACATTGCAAAAGATCTGAACTTCACTTCCAACGTTGGTATCGATCAGGAGAGTTCAAATGCCAATAACTATTTGAATCCGATCATTGGTGACGGTGCTCCTGCAGGTTCACTAAGCTTTGCAACAGGAGTTGTCAGAAGCTATTCATTCAACCAACTGTTAAACTATAGCAAGAAGGTAGGGTTGCACAGATTTGACGCAATGGTGGGCCATGAGAACAATGATTATAAATACACATCCGCTGCGCAAACAGTGAGTGGTCAGATATTTCCAAACAAAAACCTCGAATTGGGTAACTATTCAACAGTAGGAACCCCAATTTCCTCTACAACGGAAAAGCGTGTTGAAGGATATTTATCAAAACTGGATTACAATTATGACAGCCGCTTTTTCGCAACATTGTCCGCTCGTCGTGATGGTAATTCTTTGTTCAATACCACCAACAGATGGGCGAACTTCTGGTCCGCAGGTGGATCCTGGATGTTGTCCAAAGAGAAATTCTTTCATGTTACTTTCATAGATCAGCTTAGTGTAAAAGCATCCTATGGTAAAGTAGGTAACGATGCCATAGGCTACTATCCATACCAGGGAGGTTATATTATCAACAATAATGCGCAGGAGCCCGGATACATATTTGCGAAATACGACAACCCGAATATCACATGGGAAACAGACAACAACTTTAATACGGGAGTAGAGTTTTCTGTATTCAGGCATCGCTTGTCAGGTTATATCCAATATTATAACAAAGTGTCTTCCGGACTTGTATTTGCAGTTCAGCAACCATTATCAGCAGGAGGTACTCCTGATGGTACATACGCAGTATGGCAAAACATTGGAGGCATGTACAATAAAGGGATAGAACTTTCTTTGACAGCGGCAATCATTACCAAAAAAGATTTGAATTGGCAAATGACATTCAACGCTTCTACTGTAAAAAACAAGATTACAAAGATGCCGTCAGAAACTCCGGAAGTTGTTTCAGGAACAAAAAAATTAGCGGTAGGGCATTCTATATATGATTACTGGTTGCCTAAATACAGAGGCGTAGATGCCGCAAATGGCGATGCGTTGTATGATCTTGATCCCAGCTATACGTACAATGAGGGAGCATATTATGATTACCCTGATAAAACGATCAACGGGAAACAATATACTACCGTTGCAAACCGCGCCAGGTATGAATATGTGGGATCAGCCATTCCGAAGCTTTATGGAAGTATCAGGAATAATTTCGATTACAGAAAATTCTCTTTCAGCTTCGTTAGTACGTACCAAATTGGCGGCTTGATGTTTGACAAAGTATATTCAAGCATGATGTCACCTCAACTTGGACAATCTGTTGCTTCTGACATTAAAAACAGTTGGCACCATACAGGCGATCAAACTAACATTCCAAGAATGGACCAGGCAATGTCCTCTGACTTAAATGCCTCTTCAAGCCGTTGGTTGATCACTGCGTCTTATTTCACGATCAACAATATAAATTTTGGATACACGCTTGACCCGAAAATGTTTGAGCGCCTGGGTCTTAAAGTTGGTAATGTTCAGGCCAATTTGACGGTAGAGAATGTTTATCATTTCTCGGCACGTAAAGGAATGAACGCATCACAATCATTCAATGGTCTTACCAACGATGGTTTCGGACCAAGAAGAGCCGTTACAATGGGCGTTTTTGTTAACATGTAAAGCATAAAATGATGAATCGTTATAAACTCAATTTTTTTATTTTTTCAATTGCATTTGCTTTGCTGTTGACAGCCTGTAGCAAATCCTATCTTGAAACAACACCAACAGATCGTGTGCCAACAGACCAGGCATTAACAAATACCGATGGCTGTTGGAAACTGTTGAATGGTATCCACCGCATTCTTTATACACCTCAAATGGGTCGCCAGGATATGGTTGGGCAAGGTGCAAACATGATGCTGATGGATATGATGGGAGATGATATCACGATCAACTCAACCAACGATTGGTTTCTTGCCCCGTACCTGTGGTACCAGAGCCATCGCAATAAAACATCGGCAACTGTTTATTTCAATTATTTCTTCTACTATGAAATTATCAATAATGCAAATCTGCTGATCGATAACGTAAATGCCGCAATTGGCCCGGATGCTGATAAAAAAGCAATACTGGGACAAGCGTATGCCTACCGCGCATGGGCATATTTTCAAATGGTGCAACTTTATGGTGAGCGTTATGTAGCTGACGACGCCAATGTTACACCCGGCGTGTCGTTAATGCTTCATTCACAGCAAGGCAGTACGTCACGCGCCAGCGTTAACGGTGTGTATCAAAGGATCAATATTGATATAGACAGTGCCATTGTATTGCTTGACGGATATACACGTGCAAACAAATCTCACCTGGATAAAAGTGTTGCGCAGGGTATTAAAGCAAAAGTTGCATTGACGCAGCAAGACTGGAACACAGCAGCCACAATGGCGACTGCGGCTATGAGTAAATATACATTGATGGATTCCTCGCAGTACATGTCAGGATTCAACAACTATAATAATCCTGAATGGATGTGGGGTTCACATCAGCAGGAAAACCAGACATCGTACTTCGCATCCTACTTTGCCTACATGTCTTGCAATTTCCCTTCATTGAACATTACAGCATCGCCAAGAGCTATACTGGATAGCGTTTACAGAATGATTCCAAATACTGATGTACGCTGGCAATTGTGGGACTCAACAGGTGCCAATAAAGATTTTCCTGTTCCCCTGAATAGTGATGGATCGGAAAGAGGTGTCAGATTAAAATTCATGACACGCAAGTTCAAAGTTACTGATCCGGGAATGAGTATTGGAGACGTGCCTTTGATGCGTGCAGCAGAAATGTACCTCATCGAGGCGGAAGCATATGCGCATATGGGAGGACACGACGCACAGGCTGCAACAGCATTGTACCAGTTGGTTAAACAGAGAAATAAAAATTATGCTTTGTCAACTAAAACAGGTTCTGCACTGCTCAATGAAATTTGGTTCCAACGTGAGATCGAGCTTTGGGGCGAAGGTTTCAGGTTCTATGATCTGAAACGTACAAAGCAGCCTTTAAACAGGAACAGACACACTTTCTATCCTTCGTATCAGCCAAAGTATGTTGCTCCGGATGATATAAGGTGGCAGTTCCTTATTCCTCAATCAGAGATTGACGCTACGCAAGGTGTTGTAAAACAAAATCCTTTAAACTAAAAAATATAAAAACACATGAGAAAAGTAAAAACAAATAACAGCCTTGTGTCGGGACTATCGCTTATTATAGTGATGGCGCTGGCTATTTCCTGTTCCAAACAAAGTTCTTCGGAAAACAATACGAACCAGGGACCGCCGCCCGCAGATGCTACGCACATATACGTGCAGGATTCTGCATTCAAAGCATATTTGATAGCTAAAATATGTCCCGATGCATTTGATAAAGACGGACGATTGGATATCACAAATCCAGAGGTTACGGGCTTCACGGGTAAAATGGTAATCGACTCTACGTCTAAGATAGAGTCGTTGAACGGCATCGCTTACTTCACTAAAATGAGTAAACTGGTTGTTCAATACGCTGCTGTGGATTCCATTAATCTGCCTACGACAATGGCGGTTGATTCGGTTATGTTGCTTGATAATCTTGACATGCAATATGTAAATGTAAAAGGTTGTACAAACATGCGATATATCCGCTTCGAGAATCTTCCTGTTAAATCTCTTGATCTTTCTAACCTTCCGGCATTAAACACAATTACCGGTCTTGCTTCTAAAAGATTGTCAACCATGAAAATTGACAATAACGCGAATCTGGAAAGACTTATTACTATCGGATTGACTGCATTGCCTACAGTTAACACTTCTACCTGCCCTAATTTGCAGTGCCTGATCTTAGACTACTCTTATGCAGTTACTTCACTTAATTTGAAGAACAATGCGAAATTGAGAAGATTGATTGTTACAAATGCGACAGGATTCAAAACAACAGACTTTTCCGGTAACCCACTTTTGGAAACGGTTCAGTTTGATGAGTCAGGCGTAGACACTGTTGACTTTAGTCACAACCCCGAATTGTATTCTGTTTCCATGACTTATACTCCAGTGAGGAATATGATCCTATTGACTAATCCAAAGATTTACTCTTTGGCGCTTGATGGATGCACCCATCTTCAGACAGTGGACCTGCGTGCCCAAACTACTGCTAATGCCTGGTATATTGATTTCAGCAAAGAAATCGCAATGTCATCGGCTGATGCTTACGAGTATTTTTCTTATGGTTATTCTTCTCCTGTACAAACGGATAAATGTATTAACTACCAGTCAGCAACACGAAAAATTGATGGCGACAAGGCAGACCTTTACGGAGGCATCCGCGTACCGCAATACCTGGATGCAAGTGGGCTGTCGCTCACAAGCATTAAAGTAAATGATGCTATAAAAAACAACTATTCATTTGTGATGGCAAGACGAACTAATAATTTGGTTCCTCCTCCTGTTATTACAGTATATGCAGCAGATAAAACCACCATATTGTGTCATGATTACAATCCTGACATAGAAACATGCAATAATTAACAATCAATGATTTTCCTATCAGGTTGGTCAATGCAAGTCAAATGCTTGACCAACCACGATAGCATTCTCAGCTTATTTATTCAATCTAGATCATGCGTAATTTTTATTTTTTATTTCTCTGTTTTTGTTTGTTGGCAGTTGCCGGATGTAATAAAGATCCGCTTTACACTCCAGCCTCCACAAACTCAACACAGATGTTGGGATTTGGATTAGAGAGAACACAGAGCAATCCAAATCTTAACAGATATTATGACGGGATGATTGTAGGCGATACAGCGGTTCGCCTAACAGTAGACTATGGCACAGATATTACTTCACTGGAGCCAACATTGATTGCTTATGCCGATAGTGTTTTTCCAAAAGGAAAACAGAATTTCACCAATCCGGTTAAGTATACTGTATGGGCCAAAGGCAAATCTGCCACTTATACAGTGAGCATTAAAGTTTCAACTATTCAGCAACCTGTTATACAAACAATTGTTTCAGGATCAAGTCATGTGATGGCATTAAAGAACGATGGCACATTGTGGGCCGCTGGGGATAATAGCTATGGGCAACTTGGCCTGGGCGATTATAGCAGCCACAATACAATGACGCAGGTTCCTGTGTACGATGTTGCAAAAGTTTACACCGGAGATTGTGCAACTGTGGTTATACTAAAAGATGGTACTGCGTGGGCAACCGGCAACCAATATGGACAATTGGGACTAGGAAATACATTTACTGTTGTCAACTTTGTACGTCAGCCTTTCCTTGATGATGCTTCACAAATAGCCGTAACATTCGGTGAAATAATTGCTTTAAAACCAGACGGAACTTTGTGGGGCGCCGGCAAAAACAATTTTCAAGTGCTGGCACAAGGTGATAAGACGGTTAAGTCTTCGTTCGTAAAAATTCCTATAACAGATGTTAAACAGATAAGTGCTACCACCTGGGACGTTATGGCGCAAAAAACTAACGGTGAACTATGGGGATGGGGTTACAATTTTCTTGGCGAGTTAGGATTGGGAGATTCTACAATGCGCGGTACACCGGTAAAAATCCCCGTTGTTGCAAACATCAAAAAAATGTTTTGTGGCGCGAATAATTCCTTTTTACTAGATGATGCAAGACAAGTATGGGCCGTAGGAAATAACAACGCTGGTCAACTTGGTTTTGGAGATCAGGGTAAGCATCAATCTTTTGCTGTTGTTCCTTTCTTTAACGGTAAAGGAATAAGCGAGATTCAAAATCCCTCTGCTTGTGCCATGTTTAAAGACGGAGCAGGAAATATTTGGGGCGTCGGTGCAAACTTTTCGGGACAGTTCGGGTTGGGTACAGCAGTTACATTACCATATCTTACTCCAATTCAAATTAACGGTTCTGTACAGGCTCTTTCTGCCCGTTTAAACACTGCGTTTGTGCTTAAAACAGACGGCACATTGTGGGGTTGTGGAGCAAACCCTTCCGGAGTGCTGAATATTAATTCCACATCAACATATTCTCCGATACAATTATTAAAATAAGAATCTCAAAAATAAATTCATGCAAAAAAGAATATCATTTCTATTAACAGTATTTACACTCCTTTGTGTGATGCAGTCACGTGCGCAATTGTTTGTGGGCGTAGAGGCTGGTGCCAATCGAAATTATCTTATTTCCAATACCTCTGACAAACCTTTTTTTGAATACCAGCCATCTTATGGCTATTCAGTAGGTGCGTCTGTTCGTTACACTTTTCCTAAACTGTCCTCCTGGTTTGGAGGCATACAGGCGGTTCCCACTTTTATGACGAAGAACTATCGCATACAGAGAACAGGCGAGTATTCTGCAATGTATCAGCAAACAGATAATACTTATTTGCAGCTTCCGGTGATGGCTCAATTCAGATTTGGCGGTCACTTAAACAAAGCCCAAACCCTTCATGGTATTTTGAACCTGGGCGGTTATGGTGCTTATTGGATGTCCAGCCATTCACATGGAAGAGCGATGTCGCCATTTGATTCAAACGAAAACACCTATCAAACATTCGATTCAAAGTATGAGTTTCAAAGTCAGAAAGACAACAGAATTGAATTTGGTGCAGTGGCAGGTGTTGGGTTGCAATACGCACTTCAAAGCAAGTATATTTTTTCTGTAGAATACAGGTACACGCCGTCACTGACCGATCAGCAAAAGGCTTACCAGGCTGACCAGGTGCCAAGATACAATGAGACGCATGGTATTCTTGTGTCAATGCAATATCAATTGCCGGCGCTTAAACACGGCACAGGTGCTAAAAGAAAATGAAGAACAAGGTAAATCAATTAATAATTAATAAAGAGTAATTAATAGGGCAGAAGTCGTTACAGAATATGATTCCCCTTTTCGAATGTCAAATGATTTTAATGCGACAAAAAGAGGAGAGATCAAGGAGCTAGAGAAGTGCACTTAATTATTAATTACTAATTCTTAATTAAACAAATAATGCTTTGAAAAAAAATAGTATGCTACATATAAAAGAAATTTTTTACCGCTTTCGAACAAAGCATATCATTAAACTGACGTTGTGCATTGCTGTTATATCGCTATGTTTTACGGCTTGCAAACGAGAAACAATCCAGAAGCAGGGTTTGCTGACTGATTATGAAGTGTCCAGTTACAGCGCTGTGTTTGAAATCTTCTGGAAGGGAATAAATTCAAACTATGTTTATTGGGAACAGGATCCTTTAAACTGGGACAGTATACGTACTGTGTATAAGCCGAAGTTTTTAGCTGTAGACTCAATCGCTTCCATAGACCAGGATCAGGCCCAAAACCTGGCATTCCAGTACATGGTGGACATGACGAAAAACCTTAAAGATGGCAATTACGCTTTGCAGGTAAACGGCGGAGGTGATTTTACTTTTGCTGATTCTTCCTATAAGGCATGGATTCGGTTTATTCCGAAATTGATGATTGCTTCGAGAACAAATCCTGTGTTGCCAGATACATTGTTTGACTATGTCATTCCAAATAATTACCTGGATAATTCTGACTATGGTCAATACAGGGATCTGAATTCCTTGCAGATTTTTCAAGCCATGACAGGCACCATTTCCAGAAGTTCAAAGAACGTACAATACCTGGGGCTAAATTCTTTTATGATAAAGGCTGGCTACAATCAGGAGTACAGTTCGCGTCCGCCGGTACGCCCTGTAATGAAGAATTTTTTTAACGCGATCAAACAACCCGGTTGTGATGGTTTTATTTTGGACTTGAGAAACAACAGAGGTGGAAACACAGAAGATATTGACTTTTTTGTAGGACATCTTACTACGCAATCGTTGTTGTTTGGATATTCGAGATATAAATCAGGTTCGGGGCGTTTGGATTATACTCCCACTATTCCAATGTACGTAATGCCACAAGACGGCGCTACAGATTTCAAGAAGAAGATTGTTATTCTTACTGATGCCTACACGGCCTCTCTGAGTGAAAAAGTAATAATGGCGCTTAAAACATTGCCCGGTGCTACAGTTGTAACGATAGGCGCTCCAACGTATGGTTCTGCAGGATTAGTTACTACTGATGGAATGGCTACCAACAGTGGAAGTTTTGACATTGGCACTTTTGCTTCAGTTGCCCTTTCTAACATGGCGGTTGAAGACACAAAGCATCAGTTTACCATGGGCGGCATTACGCCTGATGTACCGGTAGTATATGATGCAGCCGGTGTTACTCAAATGCTTAAAACGGGAGTAGACATACAGATGGAAGCTGCCATCAGGAATTTTAACCAATAAATGAGATCATCATTATAAATAATTGTTAGTATGTTCAATAATAAAGTGAAGTTGCTGGTAATGTGCAAACGGATTCTTGTCATCCTGCTTTTAACCTCATCAATAGTGAGTTGTCGAAAGCAGATGGATGTAGAGCGTTTAACAAACTACACCGGACAATCATATTCAGACGTGTTCGAATCCTTTTGGCACGGCATCAATTCCAACTACCTGTTTTGGGATATAGAGACGGTGAATTGGAACAACATGTACGCAACGTACAAGCCGCGTTTTGAAGATCTGGATCTGCACAAAAATGATCCTAACTCCGGACAGAAGGCGGCACAGTATCTTGTTGATATGACCAAGGATCTTTCTGATTCGCATTTTACATTAACATTTAATGGACAGGCGGATTATATGGTAGAAGGTTATCCAATTCAATCATCAGGTTTTGCGCCGGCCAGTTTCCGTCACCAGGTAAGAGGGGATAGATTTCAGATTCCAAGGGATGTATTTAATACTGTTATTCCTACGCATTACCTGACGAAAGCAGAGTTCGGAACAGACGCCAACAAATCGTTTTACATTAACCTGGGTATTATACCTCGTGATGGTAAGAAAATCCTTTACCTGGAATTTTCGGAGTTTCAGTTACAGAGCGAGTATTGGGCCGCGAATTCTACGGCTACCCCAGTGAAGCCGGTATTGGACGATTTTTTCCGCTACACAAAAGATCCCTCGATCGATGGGTTGATCATTGATCTGCGTGGCAATCCCGGTGGGAGCGTGCCAGACATGGACTTCTTTTTAGGAAGCCTTATTAAAGAAAAAAAGCTTGTCTCTTACACGCGTACAAAATCGGGCGACGGACGCCTCGATTATACACCATGGGTGCAGGGATATGTACATCCGCAGCCAGGTTCGGTAGATTTTACAGATAAACCTGTTGCTGTGCTGGTCGATTGCTATTCTGTAAGTATGGCAGAGATGACTTCAATGGCAACAAAAGCTATTTTCCCCAAAGCAAAATTGGTAGGGGAACAAACATGGGGTGGTACGGGACAAATTCCACCTAGTGATATCCGTTACCTGGGCGGCCAATTTACTGCCGGCAATTTTGTTCAGGTGTACATGGCAGGTGTTGAGCTGCGCGATGTAAATATGGTATGTCATGAGAACGTTGGTCTTACACCCGACATCCCGGTTAAATATGACACCACTGCCATTAAAAACAATATTGATGTACAATTAGATAAAGCGATACAGCACGTTGTGAGCAATGGCTCATAATATTTTTCAGTTTTTTCGTGTTTCTTTTTGCGAATTATTTAATGCCAACCCAATAGAAAGACGAGCTCCGTTTTATGAGCTCGTTCTTTCACTTTCAAACAAAGTAATTATTCGATTGCTTACTATCATGTGTTACACCTAAGTGGTGATCTCCGGCTATGTCTATGGTCGGAGTTTTTTTTAACAAAGTTGAACCCTTTTTCTCTTATTTATGTTAGTTGTTTAAGCGGTCTTTTTATGAAAGAGTTTTTTGTCGACTTAGGGATAGAAAAGTTATATTTTAATCAATTGCACAAGCAGCTTTTAAGGGCTTACAGAACAGGTGTAAAATTGTCTGGCAACTCCATCATTTTGGACAATGAAAAAGCTATAGGAGGCATTGATTTTTTTTCAATTACCGACCATATTTCTTTATTAACACTCAATGTGAAATTTGAAGAAGGCGTTGACATAAGAAGAAATACTATAAAAACGCCTGACTTTTATTCGTGCCTTTTTTCTTTAAAGGAAAGTGTCGACTTACATGCATTTAATTGTATTGATGAGCAGGAAATGAATCGCATTGGATTTTCTGCTAAGCATTCCGCATTATTTTTCTCTTCAGATGTACAGACATTATTCAGGGTTATCCCAAATGAAACTTCGAAAGTTATCATCATTCTGTTCACCAAAGACGCAATAAAGGATCTTTCACCCAATGAAGATGCCACCACCACGACGTTGTTTTTAGGCGAAACGACAAAGGGGTATGCAGCCATGAGTCCCCTCATGATTGATGAAGTAAGTATGTTCTTCGATTTTAAGCTCTCTTTAGACTTGCAAAAGCTTTTTTTTTGGGGCTCGATCCTTAGATTGTTAGCCTTATTAACGCATCAGGTAACTTTGGAAGGAAAGAGATTGACTGATCAGACGGGAATCCTAGAAGCAGTTAGATTAATGCAGATTAGAAATCTGCTTGTCAGTGATCTCTCGGGAAGTTGCCCGAGTATAAAAGAAATGGCAGACAAGGCGCATATGGGGTTAACCAAATTTAAATCAGCGTTTAAGCAAATGTTTAAAATGCCGTATTATCAATACTATCAACATTACCGTTTGTTGGCTGCAAAAGAAAGCCTTAGTATTGGTAAATCCGTAACAGAAACGGCTTATAACTTTGGATTTGCGAATCTTGGACATTTCAGCGCCGCTTTCAAGAAAAAGTTTAAGGTTGCTCCGTCTGATATTTGAGTTTCTGTGTAATCAGAATTTCGCAGTTAGTAAAGGTAACTTTTTCTGTGCAATCAATCTACACTGCAACAGGGTCTTTAAGTAACCCTGCAACAGCAACAATAACTGACTGGAAAACGCATTCAAATTGCCCCTAAATACGCAGTAAATTACGTGTAAATCTTCGTGAGGTGGTGGGGTCAATACTCGTGTTTTTTCCAAACAAAGCGGCCTACACAAGATTTGTCGAGCAATTTGGCGAACAGGAAAAAAAGTTTTTTCCTCAAGACCTCAGCTAGCATCCAAAAGCAGTGTTGGATGCGGTAGATATTTACAATGCGAGATAGCCTGCTTTTAAGAGTACTAAATTACTGCTTATGGTTTGTAGCGGCTTATATGAAATTATGCAAGTTGTCTGAAAGGAGTAGCATTGATTTTTACTTGTCGTTTTATTTAAGTAAGGGCGAATACCCACCTTTTTTTAGACGTTCATTTTGTGTAATTTTAGATTGAAATATGATCATTTTTAACACGAGTAAATCGTAGAGTATCGGGCAACTGAAATGCTGGAATGTCGATCCAGCCTGCAATAGAGGGTTTAGGTTACAATCCCTCCCTCACCGCAGATATCTATTCTTCTAAATAAAGCATTATTAAGAAAGCCTGCAAAATCAATCGCTTGCAGGCTTTCTCCTTTTTTGCAATAGCTCATTGGACGATTTGGTAAGCGGCCCAGCCATGTAACATTTCAATCGCCTTGCAAATGACGCCTGCTGATCCCTTAAAATTATTGGATCCTTTTCCTTCTCCTTTTATATCGTACCACTCATAAAAACTATTGTACTGAAGTATTTTCTGAATCATAGGCTGTAGTTCATCGTAAGCTTCAGCCGTGAAGCCGTTGCCGGCGAGTTGTTGTATCATGCGACCACCGAACCAATGCCAGTCACCGCCGTTTTGATAAACATAAGGATTTGCCATGCCTCCGGGGAAAAAGTTTTGAGGATACACCGGATATAATGTAAGGCCAATGCTCGGTGCCCCTGATTGTTTGACATCCTGAAGCATGTGTTCATTCACAGATTTAATTTCTTTTTTGCTCAACAAACCCGCTTCGATGGCAACTGCTGTTCCACCATGATAAAAAATTGTTGATTCGTCAAATCCTTTTGGAATGGGCGACCTGTCTATATAAATGTGCGGAATGAATTGTTGCTTTTTTGCGTCCCACAAATACTTCCTCGTGTTTTTGAATATTTTATTTTCCAGGTCAGCATAGTATGCTGCTTGTTTTTTATCAGATATTAACCCGGATAGATCTTTTAAAGCAATAATGAACATTGCGTTGTCATAAATATCGATTGCAGGCGTAGTAGAAGAATCAATGTCCACAATACTTGTTTTACTGGGCTGTACATCTCCCCAATCTGCCGTCATGGCTCCCCACAGCAATCCGTATTTTTTGTTGTAACGCTCTTTCATTAAATAACTGACAGCATTTTTCATGCGGTTCAAAACTGTTTCACCACAAATTGTGTCGGATAAAAAAGAGTAGTCCTTTGTCTTTCGAACGTATTTTGCCACCGCCTGGATAAGCGAAGTTTCCTGATCGGTCTCTACTGTATTCTTAAAGCCGACATACTTTGAATTACAGGGCGAATAATATAAGTTGGGGTCGCCCCATTTTTTTTCCTTCGGGCCGATGCAATCAATTATTTCATTGTTGGGTTGCTGGAATTCAAAAAAGAATTTCAATGCATATTTGATGTCATCCGGGTTTCTGATTTCCAAAGCAATATCAATGAATGTATTCATGTCGCGAAGCCAAACCTGCGAATAACCATCTCCCGCATTAAATGGTTTCGTAAGCAATTGGCGGCCCATCGAGTCCACTTTTTTAAGCGAAGCATCACTGAGTATTTTTTGAGCCAATTCAACATTCGATTGCTGATTGTTTTGCGCAACAGATCTAAAAGGTGACAGCAAATAGATAACAGCAATGTACACCGAGAAATAGGATAGTCTTTTCATCTAAATAATGTTCGATTAAATAAGTTTGTTCGTAATGTTATAGCGCTCAACCAAAAGCTCCATCATAAAGCAATTTACTTCAAATTGATCAGCTACGGGCCTTTGTGAGAAAGGGATGCAGGGCATGTACGGTCGCGGACCAAATTCCGTTGTAAATGTGAGCACCTGTCTATGTAATTGTTTGTTCGTCTCCACGATCCGGTCCCACCATCCCAGGTATTTTGCAATAACGCTGTTCCATTCAGGATCACGCGGATCAGGAACTTGCGGGCCATTTTCAAAACCAATGCGGGCGTGAACATGCCTCGTTCTGCTAATTGCGGTCGTCATTGTTTCTGCAAAATTTTCAAGCAGACTTTCTGTTACACAGGTCCAGTGTGAAAAATCAGCGGTTATATTATAGGATTCCCGGTTGTCAAAAAAATAGTGTGCCATTTGCGGAGAAAATCCCAACCGCCCACGATGGGTTTCATGTACAACAGGAATATTCATCTTATCCGAAAATTCCGCGGCAATGTCGATTAATGCTAAGTTCTGGTCGTTGGAGAACCAATCCCTTCCGGTGTGCGAATTGATCAACAACGGTCCAGGCACGGCACATTCATAAAGATTCTTAACAAAGGAAGTACAAAATTCTTTGAAGGTATTTCCCGCTGCGCCATGTTGGTGCGTAACAATTACCATATCATGCCGGCGGAGATAATTATAGAGGTAGAGTTTATCACCCAGATCATCGGGTATCCATGTGTCAATGCCATGATACCCGGCAACTCTTATCTTCTCAAGAAAATCAGATATTGGCAAATGCTCATGTCCCCACAACGGGCTTAGTATTTTGATCTCCATACTTCGGTTTGTAAATAAACAGGATGGCCCGACAAATGCTTATTCTCTCTGCAATGCGCATGCGCAAACAACAACTAACATTTATGGTTTGTTGGCAAATGCTTTTCTAAATTCCATCGGCGTCAGTTTTGTTTTCTCTTTAAATAAATTCGAGAAATACTGGCTCGATTCAAAATTTAACGCGTAAGCTATTTCTTTAACGGACCTTGCTGAACTCACCAAATCCTGTTTGGCCCTTTCGAGCTTCAGCTGGATTTGATATTGTATTGGCGCCATGCCTGTGTATTCTTTAAAAACCTTTCGAAACTTCGAGTAGCTTATTTTTAACTGACCGGCAATATCTTCCGGTCCCAGCGGCGTTTCTACATTCTCTCTCATAATCGTCCGGGCATCATTAACCATTTGTTCCATTTCATCCTTGGGGACAGAGCGTTGCTTAGACAAGCTATACAGCTGGCCCAACATATAAATTGCGGTGCTCGATACCAACGGCTGATAACCGGGCCTTTCTTTGTCAATGGCATCAATAACCTGTTCAAATAATCCGATCATCGTTTCATTATAGCCAATGTTGATAATGGGAGACAACGGATCAAAAAACTCATGATCAACCAAATTGCTAATAAAAGAACCGCCAAAACCGATCCAGTATTCCTTCCATCCTGTATTGGCATTGGGGCGGTATCGATGTTGAATGTTTGGAAAGATGGCGATAACGGAACCGCTTTCGATAGTAAGATCACCTGTTAAAGCTGAATTGAAAATTCCTGAACCCCCGGTTATATAAACCAGCGCATACTCCTGTAATGTGCGGCCATTTTCCCAGCTGAAATTGTGGTGCTCAGGATGGGTTGCATCGGGATACTCGTTACCCGGCAAATAGTTGTGGTACCCTGCGTGCAAAACCTGAAGGCCCCATTGTTCATCCTGCGGCGCAACAGGAAGATATTTGTAAAAATTGTTCATGGCAAGCAATAGTCTGTCAACAGAAATCGCCTCAATATACGGAAGCATGCGCAAAGCTTTCAGGTCCGGCCACATCTTTATCAAAATATAGTAGTTTAAAAGGATTGAGTATTTGTGATTTTTAGGATTTTGTCCAGTTTAAAATTCGTCAAAGGCAATTTGGTCCTGGTTTGCCCCAAGCTCCAGGAGCATTTTGGTGCAGGCTTTTATCATCATTGGTGGCCCACATAAATAAAATTCAATCGACCGGATATCCGAATGATTTTTCAAATAGTTTGTGTAAACAACATCGTGGATGAATCCGTTGTGGCCGCTCCATTCGTCTTCCAGGAGCGGGTTTGAAAGAGCAATTTGAAAATTGAAACCGGCGTTGCTTTCTGCTATTGCCTGAAAATAGTCGTCATAGAATATCTCTTGCTTAGAGCGTGCACCGTACCAATAGCTGACTTTGCGTTTGGTAGCTTCGTTTTCAAACAGATGGGCAATGTGCGAACGGATAGGTGCCATTCCTGCACCTCCGCCAATATAGATCATCTCCTTTTGCGAAGGCTTGATATAGAAATCGCCCGATGGTGCAGAGGCAGTAACAATGTCGCCTGGCTTCAGGTTGAAAATAAAACTTGATCCTACGCCGGGTGCACAATCCTGCCCGGGCGGAGGAGTGGCGATGCGCACATTGAGTTTAATTGTTTGATCTTTCATTGGGTTGCTTGCAATTGAATAATTATTGCGCCTGCCATATTCCCCGTTGATGCTCGCCAGTTTTAATAAATCGTGCTGTTTCCATACCTGCATGTATGGCTCCTGGATATCAAATTCACTGAAGCTGATCTCATCGTATGTTGGAATATCAATCTGGATATAGTCGCCCGGAGTAAAGTTTATTTTTTGTCCGTCAACAGGTTCCAGCGTGAGTTCTTTAATGAAGGTTGATACGTTCTTGTTTTCAATAACACGCAGGCTGTAAATCTTTTCACAAGATGCATCACAGTCAGTTTCTTTTTTAATGTTCAGCCAAATATAACCGGCTCGTTCTTCAACAGAATATGTTGTTATTGCTTTACATATTGGAGCCCTTGCAGGTGAACCATCTTTCAAATTGAATCTGCCATTATGTTTCGGACATTCAATGGTTGTACCCTTTACCAATCCTTCACTCAAGTGAGTATTTCCATGAGTACACAAGCCATCTGTTGCATACAGGTTTCCATTGTCATCACGATAGATAGCATACGTTTTCGCGTTGTGATCAAAGCGAATCACATCTTCGTTTTTCAAAATGTCTGCTTCTGCTACTTTCATCCAGCCTGCTGCATCAGCTACGCCGGCAAGCAATGGAACTTTAGTGTTATTGTTTTTGTTTGACAGGGGAAGCTTGCGCTTAACATGGTAGGCCGGGTCTTTCACCTGCTTTATCAACGTGGGAATGATTTCCTTCCATGCAGCATATTGTGTTCTGTAAACGGGCGGGCAATCGTCTTTAATCAATTCATGCAGCCTGGGCAGTGAATGATAAGGTACCAGCGGAAACATGTGGTGCTCTACGTGATAGTTCATGTTCCAGTAAATAAATCTGCTGATTGGGTTCATGTAAACGGTTCTGCAATTAAGCCGATGATCCAACACATTCTCTGCAAGTCCTGCATGCTGTGGTGTATTGTGAATGATCATTAACCACGAGCCGAAAAACTGGGGCAGAATAAATAAGAAGACAGGTATCCATGATTGTAAAATGACAGCGCTGGCTATTACCAAAGTATAAATACCCAACACTATTCTTGCGTTGTTGTAAACTTTGCGCCATTCACTTGATGGAATAAAAGTTTTTTCTGCGTCAGTCAGTTTGCCGGCTGCATGTCTCAATACGCTGGGATAATAATTTTTATATACACCGAGATTAACGAGCGACAATACAAGGCCAATCAAGTCGGGGGGACGTGGCACTTGAATTTCAGGATCGCGTCCAACGATGATCGTGTCGCTGTGATGACGTATGTGGCTCCAGCGCCAAACGTACGATTCCCTCATTACCATGAAAGAGGCAATCTCATAAAAAACATTGTTTAACCAATCTGATTGAAAGGCAGTGCCGTGCCCGCATTCATGCCAGCGCGAGTCGGAGCTTGTTCCGTAAAACACTGCATAAATCAAATATGGCAATACCGCCCACCATGTGCCCCAAAAAATAATTGTAAAGGCTGCAGTGACTGCTAAAATTGTAAAGAGCATAATGGTGTCGCGAATGGCAGGACCGTTTGTTCTTCGTAACAGATTCCTCATCGCGTCCTGCGGAACGGGACTTTGGTACCAGTCTGCTTCGGCCAGTCCCAGTTCAAGCGCTCTCGTTGCATTTACTCCGGTGAGCGAATAGTCTTCCTTGGTTACTATTTTCTTTTCAAGTATTTCCATTGTCATTAATGCTCTGTTGTTAGTTTGATGGTTTTGGTTAAGTGCCTGTTGTTTTTTGGGTTAATTCGGATAGCTCACTGCAACCAGGTGTGTAATAAACATCGTTACAGTTTAATGTGTAGCTGACACCAGATGAAGTCTGCATGTTATTTCATAGCCGTTCCGCAGATAAGGGCGATAAGCGAAACTGTTGTAACATGCTGATGTAAGAGACTCAAAACAAAACTAATCAGCGGTACAATAAACGATGTACGGATTTTGATATTTGTGTTTAGGTTTTTGATTGAATTACATCTTATAAATTTTGCGTGAACGGATCCTTCATTTGTTACTTATATAAGAAGACGTCTGCATAACAATTTATAGCTGCTGCAAACCAGAAGCAAATCATTAAGCGTGAAAGTGACAATTGTCACAATACAGACTGAAAGCAAAGCTGGTCAGGTAACGTAGCCGTTGTGCGGTTTTTGATATTTGTGTTTAGGTTTTTGATAAAACGCCAAAAAAGAATTTTTTTTTGGGGCGTTTTTTTCAAAAAATATCTATGTTACATGTGCGAACTGAAAAATTGAGAAATAACGATTGCTGAAGTCTCCCATGGGCATTAATTAAAGAATGTAAGGTGGATTTAGTATAGTTATGTATTAACCATCTTGACATTTCATCCTCGCAAAAGCTCAGCAACCTCTCCTTTGAAAATAAATATCATAATCGTGAGAAATAGCAGCAGATATTTTTTCTGATCGATGCGTTTTTATAATGACAAAAGCAAATCTTTTAAAAAGAGATGCCATTTTGAGACGATGCAAGACATGGTTTCTCTATTGAATGTCCAACCTAAGTTATAAAACGCAGTATGGACAAGTATCAGAGTGTTTGAAGAGAAAAAAGCTTCAAACTTTAATAAGCACACCTAATTGGATCACAGAATAGCCGGGTGGGGAGCGCAAATCTCCTAACCCACTGAACATAGTAAAATATGTTCCCTATAATGTATTGCCATAACTGTTCGGGCGAATATGTTTGCGAAGCTTCAGGTAGAACAATGGTGAAGTAAAGCCGGTCCCAGGCGGTACTGATTAAACAAAGAGAAAGTAAAGATTAGCGTTAAGATAAATGGCGCACTGAAATAACCAAAAGAGTGATGCCGGTAAATCGAAAAATGATGCCATCCGCAAGGATGAGTTTAGATATAAAGGTTTCTGATTTCATCATTAAACTAAAACTAAAATTTATGGATCTTCGGAATCATTCTGTACACAGAAGCAGACGAGCAACAAAAAATCTGCTTTGTACGAAAATTCTTGGTATCGCGCTGCTTGCAACAGCTTCCCAGGCATATGCTGCCGGTCGTGAACCGCAGAGTGCCGCTTTCAATTTTCACAAAATAAATGGGCTTGAAGGTTTAACAAGAAACCAGACAGCGTTTCCCATAAAGGGCAGGGTAACCGATGAAAACGGCAAACCCCTGGCCAATGCGGGCATCACGGTATTGGGCACCAAGATTGGTACCAGAACCAACGATGCCGGCGAGTTTGAGTTAGATGTAAAACCTAATTCCGCTCTTGAAATCACATATGTTGGACGAGAGACTAAAACGGTTGTTGTAAAACAGGGACAGTTTATTAATGTGTCCTTAAAACTCTCCAGTGAAACACAACAGGAAGTGGTAGTGGTGGGTTACGGCACGCAGAAAAAAACTACACTTACCGGCGCAGTATCGTCTATCAAAGGTGAGGCGCTCCTTAATACAAAGAACGAAGCAGTTGTAAACTCTCTTGCCGGCAAAATGCCCGGTGTTATCGTTGTTCAAAACTCTGCACAGCCGGGTACTTACGACAATACATTTAATATTCGCGGTTTGGGTAACCCGTTGATCGTTATTGACGGTGTTATTCAAAATGACGCGAATGTATTTTATCGTATGAATCCTAATGATATTGAAAGCATCAGTGTATTGAAAGATGCCTCTGCTGCTGTTTATGGTTTCCGTTCTGCAAACGGTGTTGTACTGGTTACCACTAAAAAAGGGCAGGTTGGAAAATTTACTTTGGGATATGATGGCATGTACGGGTTTCAAAAGAGATCAGGGGTGCCTTTAATGGCGGATCCTGTTGAGTACATGACTATTTCGAATCAAATGGCAGAACGTGCCGGTGGTCCTGCTGCGGGTTTGACAAGAACTTTTTCTGATTCATTGATCAACTTGTATAAGAACGGAACAATGAAAGGAACAGACTGGATCAACCAATGTATGGCACAAAACACACCGCAAACACAACACACGCTTAGCGCTACAGGCGGTAATGACAAGGTTACATTTTACTCAGGCTTGAGTTATTTGTACCAGGATGGTTTGTTTAAAAACAATGCCCTTACTTATAACAGATATTCTTTAACAAACAACATTACTGCAAAGCTTTCAGACAATATAAAAGTAAGAATCAATCTAAGCGGTATTGCAGACAACAGGAAGCAACCGTATGTAGATGTAAACAACTTCTTCTATACTGTTTGGAACATGAATACATTGCAGACTCCTTATTGGGACGCGGCACACCAGTATCCTCAGCAGTCATGGCTCGATTACGGCTGGAACCCGGTTGTTCTGATGGATCCAAATATGGTTGGATATAAAAAGTACAACAACTTTTATGCAAATGCATTGATGGATCTTACGTATGATGCCCCTTTCCTGAAAGGTCTGCAGTTCGCGCTGACCGGAAGTTATAACTACTCCAATAACGATAATAATTTTTACAACAAGCCATATAGCTTGTATGCAGATACATCGGCTACCTATTTGAAAAATAATCCACAGGGTAACCTGCAACAATCGCCAAGCACCATTCTTAGACAATACTACGTGTTTAAAAACTGGATGACAAGGGTTCAGGCGGAGTACAAGAGATCATTCAACGGGCACAATGTGGATGTGCTGGTGTTGGCTGAACAAAGTGATAGAAGAGGCGACAACTTTAGTGCGCAGAAGGACCTGGTTCTGCCGGTACCTTACTTGTTTGCGGGCGTTGTGAATGCAAATCAAAATGCTTCAATGGATAATAGTTATCCTTATGAATATGTAAACAGAGCTTTTGTAGGTCGTGTGGCGTATGACTTCAACGCGAAATATATGGTTGAATTTGATTCAAGGTATGATGGTTCTTCCAGGTTTACCAGTAAAAAGCAATGGGGCTTTTTCCCAAGTGTTTCCGCGGGTTGGAGAATCAGTGAAGAAAAATTCTTTAAGAACGCTGGATTCTTGTCTGCTGTAGATAACCTTAAATTCAGAGCAGTTTATGGTGTGTTGGGAGATGACGGAAGCGCCTCTTATAACTTTTTAACGGGTTACAACTATCCAGCCGCAGGCAACCCTCAGAACATACCAAGCGGCGATGTATTCAACGGCAATTTTGTATTGTCATCTGCAAACAGAGGTATTCCCAATCCTAACTTAACCTGGCTCACTTCCAAAACATTGAATGTCGGAATGGACTATGCGATGTGGAAGGGCAAACTGGGTATGACGTTTGATTTCTTTGTGAGGAACCGTTCAGGACTGTTAACCACTTTAACCGGCGCTCTTCCAGGTATAGTGGGCGCTCAAATGCCTCAGGTGAATGCGAACAGCGACCAGACGCACGGATTTGAATTGGCTTTCACTCACCACAGCAATTTTGGTAAACTGATGCTGGATGTTTCTGTAAACGGCGGATACACCAGAACATATTGGAAAACACGTGCTGACCAGGCTCCTCAAACCAATTCTTATAACAACTGGGTGAACAACATGAGCAACCGCCCAACCGACATTAACTTCCTCGTAAAAACGCAGGGTCAGTATTCAAGCTGGAACCAGATCTTAAATTCTCCATGGTACGTTCCTAATGGTACAATGCCGGGCGACTTTTACTACTATGATTACTCTGGTGGTGGTCAACAAAATGCCAACAATTTTGTGTACAGCAAAGCTCCTTTCCTGATCAACTCTAATGGTGCTTTCCCATTGATAAACTTTGGTTCTGTTATCAATTTAAGGTATCAAAACTTTGACCTGGCTATGGTATGGCAGGGTTCAACACTCAGATATTCCCAGCTGCCTGGCGACTTTACAAGATTCTCTGTAGGCCAGGCTCATGGTAATGGTATTGCAGACTTTATGAACAGCTGGCACCCGCTTAACGCTGCTGCCGATCCTTACGATCCTACTCAGCAATGGGTGTCTGGCTACTATCCAATGAACGGTAATGCTATACCAAATACAACTACTTCGTATTACATCAATGATTCTTATTTAAGATTGAAATCAATTGAATTGGGTTATTCAATTACACCATCACTGGTGAAAAAAATAGGAATGCAATCGGTACGCTTTTATGTGAACGGGTACAATTTGCTGACCTTCCAAAAGGCTCCTAAATCAATGAACCCTGAGCATCCGGGCAACAATGGTTCTGCTAACGGTTATGCATACCCGCTTAATCAGGCTGTGAATTTTGGTGTTAATCTGAAGTTTTAAAAAAATTAAATTATTAGTGATGTCAAAAAGAATATTATTTCTGTCATTGTCATTGTTACTGGTTGGCACTACGATGGTGGTGGATTCGTGTAAGAAACTAGATCCCCTGGCGCCGAATGTTTTAGGTGACCCAACGGTGTTGGGCACACAGGAAGGCGTTACTTCCTATATGGCGCGTTTGTATAGCGAAATGCCAATTGAAGACTTTAAATACAGCCCCCAGGGCGGTTACAATAATGCCGCTGCTACGTTTAACTGGGGTAGTAAATCAACCGGAGAGTCTTTGGGAAGAGACTGGCGCCAGCCGCAGGAAAATAGCAACGTTGTAAACTACAATGCAGTATACAGCTACATCAGGGATTGTAATTATTTTATAAAAAACTTCCCTGCTTATTCTGCTAAGTTTACAGCCGCACAGGTACAAAACTTTTTGGGAGAAGCCTATTTCGTGCGTGGCGTGTGTTACTATGCACTGGTAAGACGTTTTGGGGGCGTGCCATTGGTTACAACTCCTATTGCTTATCCTCCTACTTCTTCGGATTCAACTGCGGTTAACGGTTTGCAACGATCTTCTGAAGCAGACACCTGGGCATTGATTGCAAGCGATCTCGATTCTGCCTACAGCAAATTACCTGTAACGAATCAAACCAGCAGGGCAGATAAAAGTACCGCTGCTGCCTATAAATCAAGAGCCATGTTGTTTGCAGGTTCTGTTGCTAAATACAATACCAACGTTTCTCCGGCTAATACTTATGGATCGGGCCAATTGTGCGGCTTCCCTGCCGGTACAGATCCAAAGCCTTATTTCCAGGCTGCATATGATGCCGCTAAACTCGTTATCAGCGGTGCTTCAGGTAAAACATACGGTTTGTACATGAAAGACTGGACAGCAGGTAACCTAACCAACCAGTACAGAAATATGGTGGACATGTTTTTCGATGCGAGCAGCCAGGAAAACATTTTTGTAAGACAATATGATACCTACCTCGACGATGGCCATAACTACGACCTGTACATGATCCCGGATCCTATCAGAGGCTGGGGTTGGGGTTCAGAAGTAACGCCTACACTCGATTTCGTAGAGATGTTTGATGGTTTGCCAAAATGGACCGCAGGAACACCTGGCATCCAGGGTTTACCAAATGCTTTTGGCGCTTCAAGACTGCAAAACCTGGATTCAAACGGCAACTATGTTTTGTACAACAGTCCGCTGGATATTTTTGCAACAGCAGAACCACGCTTAAGAGCATACGTAATTCTGCCGATGGATGTATTGAAAGGTTCTGTAATGGAAATCAGGGCAGGTGTGTATGTAAAACCAACGGGCGGTACTGGCTTGCTAAAACCATCCAACATTGCTAATGCTGGTGAGGGAACGCCCTTAAACAGCAGATACGATATCACTAATGGTGCAAATAGTTCTATATGGGTTGGATTAGGTCCGGTAAATACTGGTAGTGGTAATACAAATAAAACTTACACCATACCTGCGGGCTATCCTAATGCGGGCCAAACAATGCTGCTCAGTGGAAACTTTGGTATGTATCCTACAGGTGGTGGCGGATGGTTCAGCTCTTCTGCTTTCATGGGATTTGGTTTGCGTAAATACCTGAATGAGAGCCAGGCGCCATCAACAATGGGAACCAGCTCCAGCTCCGGACACTGTAACCAAACATGGATCGAGATCCGCTATGCTGAAGTATTGTTGTCTGCAGCTGAATCAATCATGGAGTTGAATTCTTTGGGACAAACCATGAACACAACTGAAGCATTGGGTTATGTAAACCAGATACAACAAAGAGCAGGTGCGAATATTTCCACAACAATTGACATCAATACGGTAAGAAAAGAATGGAGAAAAGAATTTGCTTTCGAAAACAAAACCTGGTTCAATTTATTGCGCTGGCGCTTGTTTGACAAAGAAATGAACAATACCGTTTATCGCCAGTTGGCTCCATTCTACGTTGCAGATGCAGGTAAATATATTTTGGATATTAAACCATTCGAAGAGATGACAAGATTTGGCAACGGTTATTCATGGAACACAAAATATTATTACCAGAATTTCCCTGGCTCAGAAATCGCTAACAATAAGAAGATGATTCAAAACATCGGCTACTAGTTTTGAAATTTTAAAAAACATTATCATGCAATCAAGAAAGAAATATTCAAATTACATAGCGCTGCTTGTTTTGTTGTTCATTGCGGCAGGTTATACAGCCTGCATTAAAGCAGACAATTACGCTGCGCCAAATGCAACTTTTTATGGAACGATCTATGATTCCATAACGGGCCAACCATTGCAGATGGACATGAATGAAGCAAGGATCCAGGTACTGGAGTTAAGCTGGACGAAAACGAAGCCGACGCCCAATCCTGATTTTTACGCAAACGACAGCGGCTATTTTTACAACTCGGCACTTTTTAATGGCTATTACAACGTGAATGTTGTTGGTCCGTTTGCTCCAATCAACAGTACGCAATGGCCAAGTGTAATTGACTCTACCAAGAGCCTTACCATTCAGGGAAAAGTGCAGCAAAATTATACCGTTGCGCCTATCCTGGAAATTCAATGGGTAACGCCTCCGGTTTATAATTCTGTAGATAGTTCTATCACCGCAACTGTTACGGTGAACCGCGGTACCAAGAATCCGCTTTACAATACAGGCGCCATTAAGAACATTAATTTTTACATAACAGGAAATGCTCCGTATCCCGGTGATGCGAGCTATGACTCACGTTATACTGCTATCAAAAATAGTTTTGGCGCAAAGGATTCTGTTAAGGTCAACGGAGTGATGATGGCCAATGTGTTTGCCTTCGGTCAAACCTATATTGTAAAATCAATTAACAAACTTGCATTTGCTGCCGGCAGAACATGGTGGGTTAGAGTAGGTGCCAACACAGCTACATCATTGCCTGTTGTTGGTACTCCTTACAACTACACATCTATCCAAACGATAACGATGGTCAAATAAATCATTAGCTGTTAAACATAGCTGGTAAGAAGTTATGTGCTACTCCTGCACTTCATGAGCAAAAAATTGGCGTATCCTTCCCGCTCCCGGGAGGGATACAGCAGGAGTACTTTAAGATTACAACAAGCGTTCATTTTTTAATTAGACTATGCTTTTAAGATCCATACAAGTTTGTGTTATTTCCTTTCTTTTCTCAATGGTTGCTTTGGGGCAGGATGAGCTGGTTACACCTTACGTAAACCAACATATTGCTACTGTAAAGTATAAACCGCTTGCTAAAGGAATGATATGGCCGGAAGGTAAAGTGCTTCCACAATTTGCGGCTCCGGCAAGCGAAGTGGATCTTTTGGATTTAGGCGAATTAAAATTGTCACCCTCTGAAAGGCTCTTGTTTACTGTGTTGCAGGGATTGGTAAACAAAACCCAACCACGTATTATGCTCGTGGACAGAGGTGGCGAAGGAAAAACATTCTGGCTGGAAAACTGCAGCCTGAAAGCAAACAAGATCACATCACCGTGGGACCTTTTTAAGAAATATAAAAATGAAGTGTCTGGACTTGTGCTGTACGGCAAAAATCAAAATCAGCATTTTATAAATCTTGCAACAACAATAGGCGGCATAAAAAATGCCCTGCCAATGCAGGATTCTTTATACCAGGCGCTACAGGCAAAAGGTTTTAATCTCCCTCCCGTAATAACTGATTTGACGAAATTGGAATTGCCAACCGAGATTGATGTTTATGAATACCTCTACAAAAATTATTGGAAAGACTGCAACAAGAGATTGTACATAAGTCTTTCACCAAACTGCACAAACTTTATCAGAGACCTTGCTGTTGCTACAAAGTCTGCAGTCATATGGCTCGACATAAGAAAGAAGGAAGACTCTGTGCTGGCTAATAAATTTCTTAGCGACATGCACGAAGGTAAAAGTTTTATCATGGGCTGGTGGCCGGAAGAGCGCACTGGTGTTGGTCTGGGAACCACTCATGGCATTGCCACCATTGCCGCTGACTTTTTTGAAAATGCTACTTTGCTGGCAGGGCAATCGCAACAAATTCAAATTCCGGCGGTGCCCAAAATGCCAAAACCGGAGAACAAAATTTATGTAACTTTTTACATGAGTGACGGAGACAATATTCAATATTGTGAACACTCACTTGTTAAGTTATGGAACGATAAGAACAGGGGCATCATTCCTATCAACTGGACGGTGAGCCCTGCGCTAATAGATGCTTCACCGCAAATACTAAACTATTATTACAGAACCGCAACAAAAAACGACTGCTTCACATCCGGCCCTTCCGGTGTTGGCTATGCGTTGATATATGATGTGTTTAGAAAGCGTTTTAATTTGACGAACGATTCTATCCTTACAACTTACACACGCTTTTCACAACCTGTACTTGAACGCAGCGGCTTAAGAGTGATTACCATTTGGGATGATATTAATGAAAAACAAATGGAGGTTTACGCTAACAATTGCCGTTACCTCTATGGCAATACACGCGAAGACTGGCAAAAGGGTGAACCGCTTAAATGGTTTGTGAAGAAAGACAGAATGCCTTTCGTTCCTAACCTTCCGGGCTATACGAACAACACTGATCAGATTTATAAAACCTGGAAAGATGCCATCCTTCATTTCGATGGTTCTAAACCATTGTTTTTAACCGCCCAGGGAGTAGCATGGAGAATGACTGCGGAAAATCTTGTTGCCTTAAAAGAGAGACTCGATTCGCTTTCTCCGGGCAACATAGTTGTGTGCAGGGGGGATCAATTCTTCAACTTATACAACCGCGCCAACAATCACTATTTCAATCTTTGTTTATTGCCCGGTGTTCAGGTTACCTCAAGCGATAAGAATGCAAACAATGATGCATTGATCGACGGCAGCCCTTCCGGCAACTACCAGTGGAAAGCTTCGAAGAAAGGAAGCCAGTGGGCGCAAATTGATTTCAATGATACATATCTCATTAACCGCTACGTGGTGCGCCACGCCGGTGCTGCAAGCATGGACGCTGCGTTGAATTCTAAATCTTTTACAATAGAAGTTAGTACAGATAATAAAAACTGGAAAACAGTTAGCGTTTGCGCAAATAATACTGATGATGTTTCCGACGTGGACATCGCGCCTATCAAAGCCCGGTATGTTCGCCTGCAAATAACCAAGCCGGGCAAAGATAACCTTGTGAGAATAGGTGATGTAGAAGTGTATGGAAAGACATTAAACTAGGTCTGTATAATTTATTGTGAAGACAGATGTACAAAAACATTGATTAAAAAGGATAAAAAAAATAAAATGAAAACGACCGCAAAGAGAATGTATTGTGGATTGATAGTTGGATTAACAACGTTCTTTTCCATTACAGCGAGCAAGGCAAATGCCTCCGACATTGAATTAAAAGATAGTAAACTGAAAGTGACATTCAATGCTGAAACAGGCGCGATCACAAGAATGGAAAACATAGAAACAGGATGGGTAATCGACAGAAGAGCTGAACTGGGTATTTCATTCAGAATGCATGCTCCGATGGCTGATCGTCGCTTCAACTACATTTATGGCGCAAAACAACACGCAATTATTAAGAAAGTTTCTGATCATGAAATTGATTTTGAATGGACAAATCTCGCCAGCGAAAATGGTGGAAAATTGCCTTTAACCTTCGATGCTTCTGTAACGCTCGCAGATGGTAAACTAACCTTCAATAGCAAACTGATCAACAAATCTAAACTTACAGTAGAAACGATTGAGTATCCTTACCTGGGCGATTTGAACGCTCCGTCCAAAGATGCCTCCATGAGCGCACGCACCATGTGGTATGGTGGCATGGAGTCTGAAGATATTTATCCAAACTTCGACAATCGCAAAGGGTATTGGGGCGTATTCAATCCTACAAAAACAAAAGGCTCTCACCACAGTTTGTATTGCCTTATGCAAACCTCTGCCAACCAGGGTTTGTATGTAGGCGTGCAGGATCCTACTCAAAGATATTATGTAGAGTATACCTGGGAACAACATCCAGCAAATATCAATTCAGTAAATTCACTGATTCCCCAAACTGATCAGTTGTCTGGCATTACTGTAAACACAGATTTTCGTATGTGCCATTTCGTATTTGCCGCGCCAAATACAACAACCAATTTGATTCCGATCTTGTTTGCGCCATACAAGGGCGACTGGCAGGCAGGTGTAGATATTTACAAAGACTGGAGAAAAACATGGTTCAAAAAATTACACTCACCAGACTGGGTAAAGAATGTAAACTCATGGTTGCAGTTGCAAATCAATTCCCCTGAAGATGACTGGCGCGTGTCTTTCAAAGATCTATACAAATATGGTAAAGAGTGCGCCGACAATGGTGTTACAGGTATTCAGCTTGTTGGATGGAACAAACTGGGACAGGATGGTAACGATCCTTCACAGGACTTCGATCCACATCTGGGAACATTTAACGACCTGCACGATGTAATTCAAAAAATTCAAGGCATAGGTGTGCACATTGTGTTGTTTGGAAAAATTAACTGGGCAGATAAAACTACCCCATGGTATAAAAACGAATTGTACAAATACGAAGTAAAAGATCCATACGGCATACCATATGAACAAGGTGGTTACAGCTACTACACACCAACACAATTGGCGGGTATTAATAACCACCGTCGCGCCATCATGGATTTTAACGCGAAAGGTTACCAGGACGCGATCGCTAAGGAATTTAAAAAAGTGTTGGACCTCGATGCTTCAGGCTGGCTGTTTGATGAGAACTGCCACCACGGACCGGCGCTGTACAACTTCGCTACTGATCATGGTTACACTGCACCTGAGTTTATGTACAAAGGCGACATGCCGCTGGCTTCCAGATTAAACGAAGAGGCATTCAAGAAAAATCCTGACTTTTTATTTGCTGGTGAAGGATTCATGAATTGGTTGTATCAAAACTACCAGTGCTCTTATTTCAGAATGGGATTGAATTCTGTAGCGGTAGACAGATACATCGATTCAGATGCTCCAATGATGGTAGCTGTAACAGGCGTTGACGACCGCGAAAAGCTGAATCTTATTTTGATGGACAAATACATCATCAGCTATGAGCCATACTTCTTCAAAGGTCACGTTACAGATTTTCCGTTGACACTGAGCTATGGTAAAAAGATAGATGACTTGCGTCGCAAATACAACAATTGGATCTGGAACGCAGAGTTTAGAGATGTGTTGGGTGCAAGTGTTACTTCCAATGGCGCTCACCGCTATTCAGTGTTCCAAACAGCGGAAGGCAAGAAAGCCATTGTGGTGGCCAACTTTGAGAAAGATAAAACCATTCATGCTAAAGTAACCCTTGACGGCAAGAACTCAGCAAGCTTTAATATGGCTACTCCTGAAAACCCGGATGCTGTAAGCTCTACAGGAGAAGTGGACGTTCCGGCACGTTCGGTAGTAGTATTGATGGAAAAATAATACTAATAGTCAGAGCCTGTTTAAAAAAGTATTGATGATATCCGCAGTGTTTTTTTTCATGGTGTTGTTTCATTGCAAGCATTCTCAAATACTTTTTTAAGCAGGCTCTGATAAAATAATTATCCACTGTTCCCTATGAAAACCATTTTTCAGATTTTGTTCAACGCTAAAATTTCTTGTAACACCCTTTTGAAATTTTGAAAAACTAATGCGATATGATTGACTGTACTAAAATATTAGGGCTTTGCAGCAAGTGGTTACTGTTTGCGTTGTTAAATAGCATAGCCGCGTATTCTTTTGGACAGTCGAGTGATGTTGCAAATGAAAGCGGTAAAAAACTTTTGTGCCTCCCGCTGCCGGTGAAAGACGGCAAAGCAAAAGAAGAAAAGATTATCAGGAAATATGGTGTGCCATTTATCAACGACACACTTGCTTATGCAACAGATGGCACTGCGAAAGTCAATGTACAGAGCAAAGTAAAGCGTATTTATTTCCTTGGAATGACGGAATCGTGTGACGGGCGCGTTTGGCGCGAGCCGAATAATTTTATGCTTCGTCATTTTGTCGGCGACGAGATAGGTGACATAAAACTCAATTATGAAGATGGCACCACGCAGGTGTTTCCTTTGAAAATGGGAGAGAGCATATGGTGGGGAAAATTGTTTTATGATTACCAGGAGCCATTTCGCACCGATGCGAAAATACAGCAGGCACTTGCGGCATCAATGCATCTGTATCCTGCACAGCCTGTTGAAGACGGAAACTATGTTGCCGTTATTAATGCTAAACAAACACCGCTAAAAAATATTGTAATAGAATGCATGCCGGGAAGAATTGGTTATCCCACAATAGCCGGCATTACCGTGGAGCCCGCTGATGGCGCAGGTTTCACTAACGGAACTTCGGTTGCTACAGACGCAAGGCCAGCCGCCTTTGAAAAGTTTGTGCAAACGAAATCACTGAGACTGCTTAATCAAAATGATAAACAGGCAGACATCGCATTCAAAAATTTAAAGCAGGCGCTTTATACAAATGATGATGTGTATAAAGGATCTGTACCACAAAAGATTCCTGCCAACTACTCCGGTCCTAAAGTTTCATTTTCCGGCAATTACTTCGCCGATGTATTAACCAACGCTTTCTATAGCAACATCCAGGACATCATTGCAAAAATTGATGCAGACGGAAGTTTTCATTCATCTACTAAAAACGCGGTTTTATTTGCCGGCAACGGATTGGGTACCTACCGCAACAATATGGGCGAATACTACAATGAATCATGGTCACGTGATTTGGGAAGATGCCTCCAGGAAATAGCCGTACTGGGCTTTACAAAAGAAGTGGAAAAAACGCCCGCCTATTGTTTTCAGCAGGCCCGCCTTTGGGAAGAACAACCTTCACTACGTTCTAACAACGCTGCGTTGCCAAGACATTGGTCACGCATTCTCAATAAGCCAACCAAATCAACGAGTCAGGAAAACGATGGGCATGCGCTCATCGCAATGTTTTTATACAAGTACTGGCAAAGAATGCCAAACGGAAACCAGTGGCTGCATGATAACTGGACAGACATAAAAGGGGCCGGGGACTGGATTACGTGGCAATTCGAACATCCTGAAATAACTGGTGCCACAAATGTGTTGCATACTACAGGCGAATCATCTTCACTAAGATCAGATAATAAAGGAAGTACTGTGTATGCCGATTTCCTGTGCATCAATATGCTGAACAGTTTGGCGGAAATGGCAGATGCTTATGGTGATCCACAAACAGCAACACACTGGCGCGACAGGGCAAATAAAATGTTCAGTGCTTTGCAGGCAGAATATGTGGTGAACGATCCGAAATACAATAAAGTTTGGACCCTTCAATATGCAGGATGGGCCTACAAAGCCACAGTGCTCGGGCCTTTGATGTGCCTTGCCGATTACCAGGGCTTCGCACCGCAAAATGATTTTGCACAGTTACGCGATATCAACGCAGCAGCTTACCAGCGTGTAACAGACACCTACAACAAACCATTTGGTTTTTATGGAGAAGGAATGGGTTATGGGCAAAGCTTCATCACTCAATCCGCTTTGTTGCTTGACAAAATGGAAGATGCTACTACCATGATGAACTGGATAGCAAAAGAAATTTATGATCCAAGAATGGGGACGTTTGTTGTACCCGAAGGCTGCCAGGCAGATTCAACAGGAAAGTATTGGTACAGGAACGGAGACCTGGGAAATGGTGTGCAGGAAGCAGAAACGATCAAGACATTGCGCATTGTAATAGGGGTTGATGATACACATCCCGGTCGCTTGCAGTTCTTTCCACGCATGCCTTACGACTGGAACAAGATAGCCATTTCAGATTATCCCGTTTTGCATAAACAATCAGGAAAGTTTGAAACGGCACACGTGCATTACAAATTGGAACGTACAAAAAAAGGAATGAACCTGAACATAGGATCCGATAAACAACTGGATAATGTTGCGTTTCGCGTGGGGCCGTTTAAAACGCAGCCAGACAACAATGCAATAATGGTGAATGGAAAATTTGCAGAAGCTGTTTTCGCCAAAAGCGGTGATTCATGGTGGGGAAGTTTTACAATGTCTATCAAACAAAACAAGTAAAAATTGTAAATAGAAAAATTTAGTTAATAAACAGGCAAGAAAAAATAGCTCATGAATAGAAAGGATTTTATTGCACAATCGTCTCTTGCCCTTGCTGGCTTAGTGGTTTCAAAATATGGAATGGCGCAGAGTGAATTTCCGGTTGTGCGCATCCCTCTTTCACAAAGGAAGTTTACGAGTGAAGCGGTGGAGAACCTGATTGTGCAGGTGCAAAAAAATATTGGCAACAGGAAGCTCGCATGGATGTTTGGAAATTGTTTTCCCAACACTTTAGATACGACAGTAGATTTTGAAATGATAGATGGCCGGCCCGATACTTATGTGATCACCGGCGATATAGATGCCATGTGGCTAAGAGATTCCACTGCGCAAATAACTCCTTATATCGCGCTGGCCAACAAAGACAAAAAACTGCAACTACTCATACAGGGCGTTATCAATCGCCAGGTGTACTGCATATTGAAAGATCCTTATGCCAATGCATTTTATAAAAATGATAATAAAGTAAGTCCGTGGAAAGATCGTGATAAAACTGAAATGAAACCCGGCATTCACGAACGTAAATGGGAGATAGACAGCATTTGTTACCCTATTCGATTAAGCTACTTGTACTGGAAACAAACCGGCGACCTTACTCCATTTGACAGTCAGTGGGTGGCAGCCATGCAGTTGATTTTAAAAACATTCAAAGAGCAGCAGCGATGGGATGGAAAGACACCTTACACTTTTCAACGCGTAACATCCTGGGCCACCGACGGCGTAACGATGGGAGGCAAAGGCTATCCCGTAAAGCCAAACGGATTGATCTGTTCGAGCTTCAGGCCGAGCGACGATGCAACAGTTTTTTCTTATCTCATTCCTTCCAACTTCTTTGCTGTAGTGGCTTGCAAGCAGGCTGCCGAAATATTGAAAGCGTTGCATCAGAATGATCTCGCAAACAATTTTGTGCAGCTGGGCGACCAGGTACACAAAGCAATCATGGACAACGCGATCCTTGACGTACCTCGCTTCGGAAAAATATATGCTTACGAGATCAATGGTTATGGCAGTTATAATTTGATGGACGATACCAACGTGCCATCGTTGTTGTCGTTGCCATATATAGGCGCCGTTGATCCCAATGATCCAATTTACCTGAACACAAGAAAATTTGTTTTCTCCGATGCCAACCCATTCTATACAACCAGCAAATGGGGCGAAGCCATTACCAGTCCGCATTGTGGCCTGGACATGCTGTGGCAGTTGAGCATCATAGTTCGCGGACTTACGTCTGCCAGCCATGATGAAATTAAAATGTGTTTGAAGCAATTGCAGGACACTGATGCCAACACAGGGTTTATTCATGAAACTTTTCACAGGGACATTCCTGAAAAGTTTACACGCAAATGGTTCGCATGGGCCAATACAATTTTCGGCGAGTTCGTTTGGAAAGTGTACAGGGACGAGAAAAGCTTGTTGGATTAATAATAGAGGCGATGTCGGTTTAGTTAAGCGACACCATGAATTATCATATTAATGTCCTACGGACAAAATGGTAGCCTCCGTTACATTTCCTATTGATATGAATGCCCTACGGGCAATAGAACTTTTCCCGTAGGGAAAAAATATCAATAGAAGTTAGCACAATCGTGCATTTTGCCCGTAGGGCATTAATATTTGGCGGGCCTATACTTAACTAAGCGACATTGAATTAGAGAATAAAATTTTTGACAACGAACAATATGAATTGCTAAGCGGATGAAAAGAAGAGAATTTTTACAATCAAGTACGATGCTATCTGTGGGAGCCATGTTGCATCCCAAAGCGTTTTTATCTGTAAGCGCTGCAGATAGCAATGACCTATACAAACTCTTCAAAAATCCGCCGCTGCAATATCATCCATATGTGCGCTGGTGGTGGAACGGCAATAAAGTTGAGAAGCCAGAATTAACAAGAGAGCTGGAACTATTGAAGGCAGCAGGCATTGGTGGCGTGGAAATCAATCCCATCAGGTTTCCCCAGCGAACCGATGATTTGGGAAACCCTTCCCTTGTATGGTTGAGCAATGAGTGGATCGACATGCTCGATTACACTTTGAAAGAAACAAAACGCTTAGGGCTTGTAGCAGATTTAATAGTGGGCAGTGGCTGGCCCTTTGGCGCTGAGTTTTTGAAAGGCGAAGAACGTGCAGAAATTGTAACCATTGCCGTTAAAAAAGTTGAGGGCCTGTTTGATTATGAAGTGTCCCTGTTTGATTTAATTAAAATGGCGGACCCTGCAATTGTAAGCCCATACGCGCTTCGCGAATCGGAAGTGCAAAAAGTTTATTTGGTTCCTGATCCCATGACCTCACTCGACCAGGCAAAAGATTTATCTGATCAAATACCAAACGGTTTTATTAAAACGGCAATCCCATTGGGGCGCTGGGCCATTTATGCACAGGTGATTACCCGCGGCTTTCAATCCGTGTTAAATGGTGCGCCGGGTGCACAGGGTCCGGTGTTGAATCACTTCAATAAGACAGCGGTTGAAAAGTATCTCAATCATATGACGGATACAATTCAACAAAGAATAGGACCGCTGAAAGGTAGAGTGCGTGCATTCTTTACCGACAGCCTCGAAGTAGAAGGAGCGAACTGGTGCGCAGATATGGCCGATGAATTCAAACGAAGAAGAGGTTATGACGTGCAACC